>Ga0181575_10000812_pt1 | contig 22489 bp, 22 predicted proteins | sample 101ome_23_FD_145599 | JGI IMG/M metagenome (GOLD analysis project Ga0181575, IMG submission 145599) | Coastal salt marsh microbial communities from the Groves Creek Marsh, Skidaway Island, Georgia - 101411CT metaG (spades assembly) | ecosystem: Environmental > Aquatic > Marine > Intertidal zone... | reverse complement strand
CACAGTCTCGGATAATTGATTACAAACGGGTTGCCGGCGGTCTGCTGGTGCAGAGTGCCGATGATGCGCTGCTTGATGAGGCTGCGTTGCGGGTGGTCAGCGAGCGTCAGCCCACAGAGGCTGAGACTGCTGACCTGATGTTTGCCTGGCGGGTTGCCAAGTACGTAAAGTCCAACGCGATTGTCTACGCCAAAGACCTCATGACGATTGGCGTTGGCGCTGGTCAGATGAGCCGCGTCGTCAGCGCGAAAATTGCGGGTATCAAGGCGACCGAGGAAGGGTTGCAAGTTGAAGGATCAGTCATGGCATCTGATGCCTTCTTTCCGTTTCGTGATGGCATTGACGCTGCGGCCGAAGCGGGTATCTCCGCGGTAATCCAGCCCGGCGGGTCGATGCGGGATCAGGAAGTGGTTGATGCCGCTAACGAGCATGGCATGGCGATGATGTTCACGGGCATGCGGCATTTCAGGCACTAGTCATTGGTCGCTGGGTCGCGGGTGCACCTTATCGATTGAGGCGTTAAAAGCAGGAGGTCAGAATGAAAGTGCTGGTGACGGGCAGTGGTGGTCGAGAACACGCCTTGGCGTGGAAGCTCGCACAGTCGAGAAGGGTCGACAAAGTCTTTGTCGCGCCGGGGAATGCCGGTACCGCACAGGAAGCGGGGATCGAGAATGTTGATATCGACGTCATGGATTTTCCTGCATTGATTGATTTCGCCAGGACTGAGGCCGTCGACCTTACGGTGATTGGCCCCGAAGATCCGCTGGTGGGCGGGGTGGTTGATGCGTTTCGCGCCGCCGGTCTCGCCTGCTTCGGGCCGAGTCAGGGCGCCGCCCAGCTCGAGGGTTCGAAGAGTTTCACAAAAGCATTCCTGAAGAAATACAACATTCCGACCGGGGACTACCAGGTCTTTGAAACACCGGAACCCGCGCTGGCGTACATTGCGGATCAGGCGCCACCTTTTGTGATCAAGGCGGATGGCCTCGCTGCGGGTAAAGGTGTGGTTATCGCCGCCGATCATGCGGAGGCGGAGTCAACGATCAGGGACATGCTGGCCGGCAATATGCTCGGCAGTGCCGGCAGTCGCATTGTTATCGAAGAGTTTCTCGAAGGAGAGGAGGCGAGCTTTATCGTCATCGCGGATGGTGAGACCTGTCTGCCGTTTGCGTCCTCTCAGGACCACAAGGCTGCTTATGATGGTGACACCGGTCCCAATACGGGCGGTATGGGTGCCTACTCTCCCGCGCCGGTTGTTACGGATTCAGTCCACCAGCGCATCATTGATCGAGTGATTCGGCCGACGCTCGATGGCATGAGAGAAGAAGGACATGCCTACTCGGGTTTCCTGTATGCGGGATTGATGATTGACTCTGCAGGCAATCCAAACGTGATTGAGTTCAACTGCCGGTTTGGGGACCCAGAAACCCAGCCCGTTATGACGCGCCTGGATTCAGATCTTGCTGATCTGATTTCTGCGGCGCTTGAAGGCAGGCTGGCTGAAACGGATATCAGTTTCAATCCGCAGTCCGCGCTCACCGTCGTCATGGCCTCGGAAGGCTACCCGGGCAATTACGCGAAGAACAAGTTGATCACGGGTCTCGATGCTGTGACGAGCGCCAAAGTTTTTCATGCCGGCACAGTGCTCGTGGATAGGGATGTTGTCACAGCCGGTGGGCGAGTATTGGGAGTAACAGCGCTGGGTGATTCCGTCTCAGCGGCCCAGGCAAATGCCTATGCCGCGGTGCGAGAGATCATGTTTGAAGGTGCTGGTTATCGAACAGATATCGGCTACCGGGCGATTGCACGCGAGCGCGGCGAAGACTGATCTCAGCTGAGACTGCTGCCACCATCCACGGTCAAGATGTGGCCTGTGACATAGTCTGTTGAAATCAGGAACAGGGCTGCATCAGCGATATTATCGGCGTCTCCCAGGCGGCCCAGCGGTATGGTCTCGAGCAGGTTCTGCCAGTTCTCACTCTCAGCAGATTCACCCTCCGGCCAGAGGATTGCGCCGGGCGCAATGCCATTCACCCTCACTGCCGGGGCGAGTTCCAGTGCCAGGGCGCGGGTCGCCATCGCCAGTCCTGCTTTCGAGATACTGTAGGCGGAATACCCGCTGAGTGGTTTGTCACCATAAATGTCCACCAGGTTGATGATGCTGCCGCCGGTCAGTGCTGTGGCGAGCGCGCAACTGAGGAGATACGGCGTGCGCAGATTGATGCTGATCAGTTCATCGAACTGCGCCTGGTTGATCCCGGAGACAGGCGTCGGATAGAAAGCGGATGCATTATTGATCAGATGGTCAATTCGGCCGAAAGGTGTGAGGAGCTGTTGCACCAGGTCGTCGATGTCAGGCCCCGTCAGTTCTGCCTGGACGACGCTGGCGCTGTCGTGCCGCTGCTGGTTCAAAGCCGCGCTGACTGCGTCGGCCTCGGCGGTTGAACGATTGCAGTGCAGCACGATGCGATATCCCGCTGCGTGCAGAGTCTCTGCCAGGCGTCTTCCAAGTCTGCGAGCGGCGCCGGTGATGGCGACGACGGGTCCAGTCATGTCAGCGTCTCGATCCGCCTGATCTGCTCGGCGCGGATTCTATGTCCCAGGCCGGGACCAGGTTCAGCATCCTTGAGGTCGCTTGCCTTCACCCCTGCCATTAGTTCCCTGATCGTGAGCCAGTGCTTGCCGAGATCGGTTTCTGTCAGTGCTTCACAGGCCGCGTTGAACTGGCTGAAGCGCTCGGCCTTGCGGAGGCCGTCAGTAGCGATTACCAGCTCGGCTTTCTCTGTGGCGGTGAGGTCCTCATAGCCGTGCCAGTTCCCGAGATGCTGAGTCAGCATGAGGGACAGGTCCCTACGCTCATTGGACATTTTCAGCCGGCCGCAGAGATTGCGGATCGCCTCAGGTGACAGTTGTAACATCAGCGCATAAAAACGAAATGCTGGGTTCCCGGACCTGGTTTGCGCCAGAGCCGCAATAGCATCGGTGGTGATTTCAGGCCAGAGGTCAATGTGTGCATTCAGCATTTTCAGATATTCGAAAAACACGGCCGGGTCAGGTGTCGACAGCGCCTTGTCGAGTTCCAGCAGGACGCGCTCCTGTGTGAGTTCCCGGAGTTGGCCGTCCCTGACCATCTGTAGCAGCAGCTGGTGGGTTTCCGGTGCGACCTCGAAGCCGAGATGGTGAAAGCGCGCCTTGAAACGTGCCACCCGCAGCACGCGCAGGGGGTCTTCGGCAAATGCGCTGGAAACGTGGCGCAGTTGCTTCGCAGCAATATCGGACTGGCCGCCATAGGGGTCGATCAGCTCACCGCTTGATGCCTCTGCAATGGCGTTGATGGTCAGGTCGCGGCGCTGCAAATCTTCTTCCAGGGTGACCTCAGGGTCGAACCGACAGATGAATCCGGTGTGCCCAGGCGCTGTCTTTCGTTCAGTCCGGGCCAGCGCATATTCCTCGCCGGTTTCGGGGTGAAGAAAGACAGGAAAGTCGCTGCCGACCTGGCGGTAGCCGAGCAAGCGCAGGTCCCCTGGGGATGTACCAACCACGACCCAATCACGCTCAATGACGGGCAGGCCCAGCAACTGATCACGTACGGCACCGCCGACGAGATAGGTTTCCATTAGCTCGCCTCCACGGTGATGAGCTGTCGGTCCTCCAGCCTGAGTGCGGTCAACTGCCGGCCCCAGACACAGCCGGTGTCAAGTGCTGTCACGAAACTGGCATCCGCCCGGCCCTCGAGAGCAGCCCAGTGGCCGAACAGAATGTGCAGGTCATCTTTGCGTTCGAATGAAAACCAGGGTGAATATCCTTCGGGTTGGATATCTGCCTTGTGACTCAACTCCAGTTCACCGTCGGCCTTGCAGTAGCGAATTCGTGTGAAACCGTTAGTGATCACCCTCAGCCTCTCCATGCCGGTCAGGCGATTGTCAAACCTGGCCGGCTCATTACCGTACATTGACGCGAAATACGGCACGGGGTCATCGGCCTGGAGCGCCGCCTCAACCTCCGCTGCAAGCGACAGGCAGGTTGGCAGATCAAGCTGCGGCGGTAACCCGGCGTGAACCATGACGAGATTTGCTGCCTCGGCATGATGAATGAGCGGCTGCCGCAGCAGATACCCGACATACTCATCCCGTCTCGGATGATCCAGTAAGTCACTAAAGGTGTCACTGCGCATGACGCGCTGTTGATCGAAGGCGACCGCGAGAAAGTGCAGGTCATGATTGCCGAGCACGCAGGTCACGTGAGGCAGCTGCATGATCAGCTCCATGACACCGACGTTGTCCGGGCCACGGTTAATCATATCGCCCGCCAGCCAGAGTGCATCCGCGGCCGAGTCATAGCGCACTTCTTCCAGCAGCCTGGAAAATGCATCGTAACAACCCTGGATATCACCGATGATGTAGGTGCTCACTGGGCAAGCTCCTTCAGACGCAGGCTGCAGGCGGCGTAATCATCGAGAGTCAGATTCTCCGGGCGCAGGCCGGGGTCAATCCCCAATGCTGTGAGCTCATTTGCCGGCAGCAGGTTTTTCAGCGCATTCCTGACCGTTTTGCGGCGTGCGCTGAAGGCCTTGATCAGGAGTGTCTCCAGGCTGGCCCGGTCGAAAGCCAGCTTTTGTGTTCTGGGTGCCAGACGAATAATCGCGCTTTGAACCTTGGGCCGTGGCTGGAAACACTCCGGTGGGACCTCGAACAGTTTTTCTGCCTCACATAAAAGCTGGGTCATGATGGAGAGTCGGCCATAGGCGCGGGTCGATGGTTCAGCGATCATGCGATCAACGACCTCGAGCTGCAGCATGAAGTGCATGTCCTGAATCAGGCTGCTGTAGCTGAACAGCTTGAACAACAGCTGGGTAGAGATATTGTAGGGCAGGTTACCGACAACTCGGATGGGGGCTTCGCCAGCCAGTTCGGCGAAGTCTACTTTCATGACATCCTCGTTGATCAGTCCGATCCCCGGGAACGCCAGTTTCAGTTCAAAGGCCAGGTCGCGGTCAATCTCGACGACCTGCAGCGCTGCTCCCGAGTCGGCAAGAGCCCGGGTAATGGCACCACGGCCCGGGCCAATCTCAACCAGTTGATCACCTGCGACCGGGGCCACGGCGCGCGCGATTCGACTGATGATAGTTTCGTCGACGAGGAAGTTCTGACCGAAGCGTTTGCGCGGTGCAGTCACGCCTGGTGTCCGGCGAGTTCCGCAGCGCAGCTGACCGCGCTGATCAGGCTGCCGCCATCGGCGCGGCCGCTGCCTGCCAGGTCGAAGGCAGTACCGTGGTCAACGGAGGTGCGGATGATCGGCAGACCCAGGGTGACATTGACGGCATTGCCGAAGGAGGCATGTTTCAGGACGGGCAGGCCCTGGTCATGGTACATGGCCAGGACGACATCCTGGTCAGCCAGCGCCTGGTTCGTGAAAGCTGTGTCGGCGGGTAGCGGGCCACGCAGGTCCATGCCCTGATTTTTTAGGCGTTGCATGACCGGGATGATGGTTTCCAATTCCTCGCGACCAAGATGGCCATCTTCTCCGGCATGGGGGTTCAGGCCCAGGACATTGATGCGCGGCTGCGCGATGCCGAATTTCTGTTTCAGGTCGTTCGCAAGGATGTTGAGCGTCTGTTCCAGTACAGCCTTTGTGATGGCTGCCGGGACAGCTGTGAGCGGCAGGTGCGTGGTGGCAAGGGCCACCCGGAATCGATCATTGAGCAGCATCATGACCACGCGCGGCGTGCCGGTTTGTTCTGCAAACCACTCGGTGTGACCAGAGAAAGGTGCGCCGGACTCACTGATCACGGCCTTGTTCACAGGTCCGGTTGTGATCGCCTTGGTGGTGCCGTCTTCGCAGGCGGTGAGCGCGGCCTGCAGCGCAGCAATAACATAGGCGCTGTTATCTGTGCAGGGTTTGCCAGGTTGGCACCCGATGTAGCCATCGACCTCAGCGATGTTCATGACGCCTGGCTTGAAACCGGATCTCAGAAAATCGTGCATGGGGACAGACAGGTTCAGCTGTCTGGCACGTTCCGCCATTAATCGGCGGCTGCAGAAATAAAGTGGTTCGGCAATCCCGGCAATGGCCTCAAATGTCTGCAGACAGACATCCGGACCGATACCAGCGGGCTCTCCCGGTGTGATGCCGATCCGTGGCAGATCCACTAGATCTTCACTTCAACGAAGGCTTCTTCGCGAATTTCCCGGACCCAGTTCTCGAGTTCCTCATCAAACTTCTGATTGCGGAGATAGTTCTCTGCCTGGTTTTCTTTGAAGCGCTGGGAGAAGTCTTCGATACGACGTCCTGTCACCTCAAGGAAGTGGTAACCGTGCTGCGTCTTGATGACTTCGCTGATCGTGTTCAAATCGGCGTTGGTCATGGTTCGCTCGAACTCGGGGACATAGACGCCCGGAACCGCCCAGCCCAAATCACCGCCGCTCAGGGCCGAGCCTGGATCGTCCGAGTAGAGCTTGGCCACCTCAGCAAAGTCTCGGCCGTCGACAATTTCCTGTCGCAGGCTCTCGGCCAGATCTCGCGCTTCCTGGTCTGAGCGAATTTCGTTGGGCTTGATCAGTACGTGACGCGTCCGGGTCTGTGCAATCAGGCCCTCGGCATTTGCGCCGCGCTTCTCGATCAGTTTGATGAGGTGGAAGCCCCGGCCGCTTTTGATCGGGCCCCGGATATCACCGACTTCCATATCTTCGACCAGGTCAGAGAAAATAGTAGGCAGCTGCGCGGGTTTGCGCCAGCCCATGTCGCCACCGTTGAGTGCATTCTGGTCATTTGAGTTTTCCATCGCCGCACTGGCGAAGTCCTCGCCCGCTGCCAGCTGGTCTCGCAGCGTTTCTGCCCGGCTTCGAACTGCGCGAATCTGTTCGGCGCTGGGATTGGACGGCAGATCCAGCAGGATATGTGCCAGCCGGTACTCATCAGAAGTCACCGTGGCACCGAGCTCGGAGGCCAGGAAATTTTTAATCTCCTGTTCTGATATCTGAATCCGGCGCCGCATCATGCCTTGTTGTACCCGGCTGATGGCAAATTCCCGGCGAACCTGCTCACGCATGGCGGCCCAGGACATGCCGTCGCGGGCAAGTGCCGTGCGGAACTGCTCCAGGTTCATGTTGTTCTGGGCGGCGATGCCGACAAGCGCCTGGTTCAATTCATCGTCACTGACACGAACCCCCGCGCGCTGGGCCATCTGCAGCTGCAGGCTTTCGACAATCAGCCGTTCAACAATCTGGTTCTGTAAGACGTCATCGGCGGGCAGGCGTCCGCCCGGTGACTGCGCTGCCAGTTGTGCTTTGATGGTTCGGAGACGCTCGTCAATCTCGGATTGCATGATGACATCTTCGTCAACAATGACAGCGATCCGGTCGATCAAAACCAGCGCAGCCTCGACCCGGATGGACGGTGCCAGCAGGCTGAACATCAGCAAAAGTGCAAATTTTTTCATAATGATTACCGTAAATCGTCCGCTTACATCGGGTCAAACCCGGGTATTGAATCCTGAATCATGGAGTCCAGCCGCCCCCCAAGCGAAGCCAGGCCTTTTAGCTGGAACTCGAAATAGATACCGCTGTCGGCGCGCCGGTCGGTGACAAACTGTGTCGGCATGCCGGGCATTTCGATCCTGAACAGTCTGGGTTCCTCCAGTTCGCGCCGGTAGACAATGCGCGCGCGCCAGCAACAGTCATTGTATTCGACTCCCAACAAAGACTCTATGGTCTGGCGATTGTCGAGACCGTAGTTCCAGCGCCCCAGCAGCGTCCAGGCCGCGTTCAGTGGCCAGACAAATGAGATATCGGTTTCCTCTTCATTCCGTGGTTTGACGGTGCGCTGGATGCTCTCATCGGTCATGGTGTAGCTCAGGTTAAGGGCAAGTCCCCAGGATGTCCTGTAGCGCATTCCCAGGAAACCACGGTTGGAACGGCCCTGGTCCGCATCAAACTCGTAGGCAGCGTTCAGTTGCAGGTAACCCATGTTGGTCTGCAGAGTCAGGAAAAGCGGTGAAATATCGGTGGTAGGGTCGATGCCCGGTGTCAGGCCGTAGTTCACCTCGCGGTCTTCGAGGTAAAAGCGCTGGCCGAGACTTGTTGAGAGCAACTGCCGGCCTCGGCTGTCGTAAAGACTGGAGGTGATGCCGAATGAGACTTGGTCAGCATCGCCTATGCGGTCGTAGCCGGTGAAGCGAACGTCTCGGAACAGATTTTCAAAGGAAGGCGTCAGGGGGGTTGAGTCAAAACTTGGCAGATCGTCTTGAAAGTCTTCTTCCGCGTGCAGGAAGTAGATACGCGGCTCAAGCGTCTGGCGTAATCTCTGGCCAAGAAGCTCCGTGCTTCGCTCAAATATGAGCCCTGCATCAACGGATGCCAGCGTTGTCGTCAGACTGGCGCCGTCCCGGTCTGCTGCCGCAACTCGATTGAGGTCGTAGTCCCGATGAATAATCCTGATACCCGGAGTGAGAAACCCCCAGGCACTCCTTAGTGGGACGTTGGCGCGGGTATCCAGCACCATTCTCGATCCATCCGGCGTGTTGCCGGAACGGTCAAATTCGGTCATCTGCGCTGTTGCCTGCAGTCGGACTGCAGCGAGCTGGTGTTGGCCGGTCAGTGTCAGACGCGGCAGCACCGCGTATTGCTCCGGCCGCAGCTGGCTGAGTTCCTGGAAACTCCGTAGTTCCAGCTTGGCCTGCCAGCTGTCTCGGGTATAGTCGAGTGATCCCGTCCGCAGCAGCGCGGGTGCGTCGCTTTCATCATAGACCCGGTCGAACCGGGTACGGGTGGCAGTAAAGCCGCCGAGATCATGAAAGTAGTCAATGTCCGAGACACTGGTGAAATTGATGCGGGAAGACCAGTGCCCGTAATTTCCGCGGTGATCGACATGCGTCAGCCAGCGGTCTTCCTTCTCGGGCTTTGCGGTCGTGATGACATCGCGCCCGTCGTAAAGGTCGTCAGATGGCAGATAAGTCGCTGCGATAGTGTTAGTGGTGCTGGCAGTGAGGTATCGCAGTTCAGCCTCGTGCATGATGCCGCGCTTCCAGATACTGCGCAGGGTGTAGGTTGCATCGAGGTTGGGTCGCAGGTTGAGGTAGTAAGGTACGGCGATATCGGTGCCACCGTCGTTGTCGTGACCCGCGCTGGGTACAAGGAACCCTGAATGCCGACTGTCGTCAATCGGAAACCGCAGATAGGGAACGTAGGCGACAGGAAGATCTTTGATTTTCAGCGTCACGTGTCTGGCCGTGCCATAGCCGTCACGGGTTGAAAGCAGGATCTCTTTACCGCTGATTGCCCAGGTGTTCGCCTCGGGCTCACAGGTCGTGAAACTGCCGCCGGCGATTGTCAGAGTCTCGGTATCATCCTGGCTGATGCTGGCAGCTTTGCCGCGCACACGGTTCGCGTGCAGCAGGAAGCTGGCGCTGTCGATGACCGCGGTGCCACTGAAAAGATTGCCCTTGATTGTATCGCCGGTGATGAGCAGACCCGGTTGCCGGAGGGAAACGTTGCCTTCGGCAGTATAGGTCTCGGTCGCAGCATCAATGCTGGCAAACTCGGCGGTTAAGGTCTGATCACCCTGGCTGATCCTGACGTCTCCAGTCAGCGTGGTGGAATGATCGCGGACATGGAGTGCGCCTCCCGCACTGGCCCTGACCCTGTCATCAGCCAGTTCAACGGCGGTTGATCCGTGCTCAATGTAGTTGCCGCGACATTGACCGGCTGCAGCGGGCTGCCAGTCGATGCTGGCAGCATCGTGGGCGATGGCGTCGCTCATGGGGCTTAACAGGCTAACTGGCAGAGCCAGAATCCAGGTCGCCAGGCCAGACCTGCTGACATGCCTGAACGCACTGATTGACTTCATACCGCTTGTTGTCCTGACTTCGGCATTGGGGATAATAATGTATTCATGCAGGTCAGTCAGTCTTAATCCGGATAGCAACATGAGTGATGTCAGAGTCGATGGGCTCGTCCGTTGGGCCAGAATAACCGACCCGGATATACCGCCCGATGCAACACTGAAACCCGTGTCTGATGATGCCAGTTTCAGACGCTACTTTCGCTTTACCGGTACTGATATGCCCCATGTCTACGTTGATGCACCGCCATCGCACGAGGATAACGAAAGCTTTATCAGGATTTCCGCCGCGCTTGCCGGTGCGGGACTGTGCTGTCCTGTCGTGGATGCGGCGGATGTGAGTCTGGGCTACATGAAAATCAGTGACCTCGGCGACAGACTCTACCTGGACGAGATCATAGCAACACCGACGGCTATACCGGCGCTGTATCGCGACGCTGTCGAGGCGCTGCTGGTGATGCAGCGCGTCACCTGTGATACGCCGGTCTATGATCGGGAGAAGCTGCAGCAGGAAATGAACCTCTTTCACGAGTGGTTACTGCCACGCCAGCTTGGGTTCGATCTCAGCGACGCAGATATGCAGATGCTGCAATCAGTTTATGACTATTTGCTCGAGAGCGCGCTGATTCAGCCGCAGGTTTTTGTTCATCGCGATTACCACTGTCGTAACCTGATGGTCGTTGCAGATAATGGTCCTGGCATCCTTGATTTTCAGGATGCTGTGGTGGGCCCTGTCAGTTACGACCTGGTCTCACTCTACAAGGACTGCTACTACCGATTCCCACGCGAACAGGTCGTGGCTGCCGTCGATCATTTTCATCGCCGCCTGACCGAAGCCGGACGTATTGCCGCTGATGCCCCGCTGCTCGAATGGTTTGACCTGATGGGGGCGCAGCGTCATTTGAAATGTGCCGGTATCTTCAGCCGTCTGCACCTGAGGGACGGCAAGCCGGGTTACCTCGCGGATATCCCGTTGGTGATTGACTACCTGCTTGAAGTCGCGACTCTGTATCCCAGGCTTGAAACCTTCGGCAACTGGCTGCAGGAAGTCGTCAGGCCTCGCCTGGCGAAGCCAGAGTACCAGCGATGAAAGCCATGCTGCTTGCAGCCGGCCTCGGCAAGCGGCTCCGACCACTGACCGAGACGACGCCGAAGCCGCTGCTGCGGGCTGGCTCAAAGCGCCTCATCGAGTACCAGATTGAAAACCTGGTGGCTGCGGGAATTACCCAGATCGTTATTAATCTGCACCACTTGGCAGATCAGATTGAGTCTTTTCTGGGGGACGGCCGAGCGCTGGGGGTCCAGATTGAATACTCGCGTGAACCGGATTTGCTCGAAACCGGCGGAGGCATTAAACAAGCGCTTGCCCAGCTGGGGGATGATCCTTTTATCGTCGTCAGCGCTGACACCTACATTGAGTTTGATTTCAGTCGACTACCATCAGTGCTGCCATCAGGCTGCCTTGGCTGTCTGTTGATGACGAATAATCCCGCTCATCACCCAGTGGGTGATTTTGCGATCGCCGCAGATGGTGTTCTGCAGGCCGCGGGTGAATGTCTCACTTATACTGGTACCGCTGTGTTAGCGCCGGATCTGGTGAGCGGTGAACCGGATGGTGCTTTCGCCTTACGCAAGGTGTTCGATGATGCCATTGCGGCCGGCCGGTTACGAGGCATGAAACATGATGACTACTGGTGCGACGTCGGTACGCTCGAACGCCTCGAGGCAGTGCGGGCTTACCTCAAGTAGTCTCCGGCTGTTCGCTTAGTGCCGGTTGAAACAGTAGAATGCCCGCAGTTTTGAAGGAGCAGCTCGTGGCCCCCTGTATTGCACCGTCTATCCTCTCGGCCGACTTCGCGCGTCTTGGCGAAGAAGTTTCCAGCGTGCTGGAAGCCGGCGCCGAAATTATTCACTTCGATGTCATGGACAACCACTATGTGCCTGTCCTGACATTTGGCCCCAAGATCTGCGCTGATCTCAGGGCTTATGGCATCGAGGCGCCGATTGATGTGCATTTGATGGTAAAGCCGGTGGATGGGCTTATCCAGGATTTTGCAGAGGCCGGAGCAACTTACATTACGTTCCACCCGGAAGCGAGCGAACACATTGACCGATCGCTTGCGCTGATTCGAGCCAGTGGCTGCAAAGCGGGCCTGGTGTTTAATCCGGCGACACCACTCAACTATATGGATCATGTCATGGACAAGCTGGACATGGTCCTGATCATGTCAGTGAATCCTGGCTTTGGTGGTCAATCCTTCATTCCCAGTGCGCTTGATAAGCTGCGTGAGGCAAGGCGACGTATTGATGCCTCAGGTAATGATATCCGTCTCGAAATCGACGGTGGCGTCAAGGCCGATAACATCAGAGAAATTGCTGCCGCTGGTGCAGACACGTTTGTGGCGGGTTCTGCGATCTTTAACAGTGATAGTTATGCAGCAACCATCACTAAGATGAAGAGGGAAATCGATAAGGCCCGCGGTGACGACTTGTAAACGCCGGCGCAGTTGATTTAAGCTCCCAGCGCTCAATCGAGAGACATCATGTTCACAACTATCAGGTCAAGTTACCGGTTCCATTCCTGGCGAAGCTGATTCCGGTTTCCAAATTGTTCCGCTTCCGCGCGGACGAATCACGTTTCACGAATTGCACGCAATGACTTGAACGAATTTCCTGGTAGAACGAAATGACGCCTGAACACTATCTAGAACTCGGCCAGCAAGGCTACAACCACGTACCGGTGGTGCGGCAGCTGTTTGCTGACCTTGATACGCCGCTCTCGTGCTATGTCAAAGTTGCGAGAGGTCCATACAGCTACCTGCTTGAATCTGCCGCCCAGGGTGGTGAGAAATGGGCGCGCTACTCTGTGGTCGGACTGCCCTCGGACTACGTGATCAAAATTCACGGCAACCGAGTGACGATTGAAGAGCAAGGTGCCGTCACGGATGAATTCGATTGTGATGATCCGCTGACGTACATCGAGGAAGCGCAAGCGAAGTTCTCCTACCCTGACCTTGAGCACATGCCGGTTTACACCGGGGGACTGGTTGGCTACTTCAGCTATGACACCGTCCGATATGTCGAGAAGCGGATCCTCGCCACCACGCCGCCAGACACACTGGGCACACCCGACATTCTGCTGATGGTTTCGAATGATGTGATTATCTTCGACAATGTGCTGGGCCGAATTCATGTTATTACGCACGGGAATCCGGTCGACCCTGGCAGTTTTGATGCGGCCCAGGCCCGGCTCGATGAGATCGTGGCGCAGCTGCAGCAGAACGTGCCTAGCCAGCTGCACCAGCCGCAGGTCGGACCAGCCCTGCACGAAGCTGATTTTACTTCGAGCTACGGCAAAGAGGCCTTTATGGCCGACGTCGACAGGATCAAGGACTACATCATCGAGGGCGACGTGATGCAGGTGGTCCTCGCCCAGCGGATGTCGGTCTCGTTCGAAGCTGATCCAATTAACCTGTATCGGGCCCTGCGTTCTCTTAACCCCTCGCCTTACATGTATTTTCTCGACCTGGCTGACTTCCAGATCGTCAGTTCCTCGCCGGAGATCCTGGCGCGAATGGATCATGGTGAAGTGACTGTGCGACCGCTGGCTGGCACCCGCCGCCGCGGCAAAAATGAGTTAGAGGATCAGGCACTGGAAGCAGAGCTCCTCGCGGACCCGAAAGAGATCGCCGAGCACCTGATGCTGATCGATCTTGGGCGAAATGATATTGGCCGGGTTTGTGAGACCGGCACGGTCGAGGTCAGTGAGATGATGGTGGTGGAGCGTTACGCCCATGTCATGCACATTGCGTCAAACGTACGCGGCAGAATCCGGCCAGAGATTGGGGCGATTGACCTGCTGCGGGCGACGCTGCCAGTGGGAACGCTGAGTGGCGCGCCGAAAGTTCGAGCCATGGAGATCATTGATGAACTGGAGCCGGAGAAACGCGGTATTTTTGGTGGTGCGGTGGGTTACCTCTCCTGGAATGGCAATATGGATACTGCGATTGCCATCAGAACTGCCATTATTAAGGATGGCAGGCTCTACATTCAGGCGGGTGCGGGTGTTGTCGCAGATTCCGTGCCGGCACTGGAGTGGAAGGAGACCATGAACAAGGCCCGCTCGATTGTGCAGGCAGCTGCCATGGCTGAAGCCGGCCTCGACCTTTTCGGGGTTGCTGCGGAGAATCAGCGCATCTATGACCATGCAGCGACCCGGTCGACGGTCGGGCAGGGAGACTGACATGCTGCTGATGATTGATAACTATGATTCCTTCACCTTCAACGTCGTGCAGTACCTGGCTGAGCTGGGCGAAGACGTCGTCGTTCACCGGAACGATCAGATAACGGTCGATGAGATCGAGGCCCTCGCACCGGAGCTGATCGTCATATCGCCGGGACCCTGTACGCCGAATGAGGCCGGCGTCTCCATGGCTGTGATAGAAGCATTCAAGGGCAGTATTCCGCTGCTCGGCATTTGCCTTGGACACCAGAGTATCGGCCAGGTGTTCGGCGGTAATGTCGTTAAAGCGCGCAGTGTCATGCATGGCAAGACCTCTGCGATTCATCATGAGGGGAAAGGTATTTTCCAGGATCTCGCCGCGCCGTTTACCGCGACTCGCTATCATTCCCTGGTCGTCGATCGGGTGTCCCTGCCGGATTGCCTGGAAATCACGGCCTGGACTGAATTGGAGAGCGGCGAGATTGACGAGATCATGGGCTTCCGGCACCGCGACTATGCGATAGAAGGTGTCCAGTTTCACCCTGAGTCGATTCTGACCGAGTTTGGTCATGATCTGCTCCACAATTTCTTGACCCAGAACAGGAGTTAAACCGTTGGACATGCCGACAGCCATTGCGAGAGTCATTGAGGGTAGTAATCTGTCCCGGGAAGAAATGCACGCCATCATGAAAACCATCATGACCGGTGAAGCGACCCAGGCCCAGATCGGCGGCTTTCTTGTGGGTCTGCGTATCAAGGGTGAAACCGTTGATGAAATTGTCGGCGCTGCTGAGGTCATGCGGGAACTCGCGACGCCCGTCCATGTCAGCCAGGACCTGCTGGTAGATACCTGCGGTACGGGTGGCAGCGGCTCTGGCAAATTCAATGTCTCAACCGCCAGTGCCTTTGTCACCGCGGCGGCCGGCGTCCGCGTGGCCAAACACGGCAACCGGGCAGCCTCTGGCAAGAGTGGCAGTGCCGACGTGCTGGAGGCCATGGGGGCAGAAATCATGTTGTCGCCGGAACAGGTCGCGCGCTGTATTGATACGGTCGGAGTTGGCTTCCTGTTCGCCCTCAACCACCATTCGGCAATGAAGCACGCGATTGGGCCGCGGCGCGAGATGGTAGTGAGAACAATTTTTAACATGCTGGGTCCGCTGACCAATCCAGCGCGGGCGAGACGCCAGGTGCTGGGTGTCTACGATGTGGCGCTGGTTCGCCCCGTTGCTGAAGTCCTGCGGCAACTGGGTAGTGAACATGTCATGGTTGTGCATTCCTCGGATGGCCTTGACGAAATCAGCATTGCGGCAGAAACCCGAGTTGCCGAATTGAAAGACGGGGGCTTAGAGGAATACGAGATTGCGCCGGAACAGTTTGGTTTGACGCGTAGCGGGCTTGATGCACTGAAGGTTAACGACAGCACCGAGAGCCTGGTGCTGGTCAACGCTGCGCTTGATGGCAGTGATGCTGACGCCAGTGACATGGTGTGCATGAATGCCGGCGCTGCTATCTATGTCGCCGGGCAGGCATTGAGTCTTGCTGACGGTATTGAAATGGCGCAGGACTCCGTAGGTGGGGGTCTCGCCACGGAGAAAATGAAAGAGTTCGTGAATTTTACGCAGCAGATCAGCCATGACGACGGATAAGACTATCCTCGACACCATTGTTGCGAAAAAGTTTGAAGAGGTCGCTGCTCGAAGTGTGGCTGTGCCAGAGGAGCAACTCCTCGAGCGCATCAGCGATGCCAGTAGTGGTCGCGGCTTTGTTGCTGCACTGCAGGCTCGGGCAGCCGCTCGCCAGCCTGCAATTATCGCGGAGATCAAGAAAGCATCACCGTCAAAAGGCGTTATCCGGGAAGAGTTCGATCCGCCGCTGATAGCCGCGAGTTACGAGCAGGCGGGTGCGGCCTGTCTTTCGGTGTTGACTGATGTGTCATTCTTTCAAGGGTCGGATGAATACCTGCAGGCGGCTCGCAGCCGAGTCGCATTGCCGGTGATCCGCAAGGATTTTACCGTGACGCCTTACCAGGTTTACGAGGCGAAGGTGTTGGGTGCGGACTGCATACTGTTGATCGTCTCGTGTCTCTCGGGGTCTGATCTTAAGGCGCTCTACGAGCTTGCCTGCTCGCTGGAGCTTGACGTGCTGGTCGAGGTGCATGACGCCGCAGAGCTTGAACATGCTCTCTCGCTGCAGCCGGACATTATTGGTATTAATAACCGGAACCTGAAGACATTTTCGGTCGATCTGCAGACAACACTCGGGTTACTGGGTGACGTACCTGACGATGTCCTCGTCATCACTGAAAGCGGTATCAGCACTCGCGCCGATGTTGAGTTGATGCTCGAGCGTCATGTCTATGGTTTTCTGGTGGGTGAGGCATTCATGCGGGACGCAGACCCGGGCCAGGCTCTGCAGCGATTGTTTTTCTGAAGGTATGGCCTGAGAGGTCCGGATATCGTCGCGACTACCGCGTACCAAACACCACCATGGTCTTGCCTTTGACCGACACGAGGCCCTGATCCTCCAGTGTCTTCAACACGCGTCCTACCATTTCACGGGAACAGCCAACGATGCGGCCGATCTCCTGACGTGTAATCTTGATCTGCATGCCGTCGGGATGGGTCATGGCGTCGGGTTGCTCGCACAGATCGAGCAGCGTGCGGGCAACACGACCAGTGACGTCAAGAAATGCAAGATCGCCGACTTTCTGGGTGGTCTTGTCCAGTCGATCCGCCAGTTGCGTGGCCAGTTCGTAGAGCATGCCACTGTCCCGCTGGCTGATATCGACGAATTTGGCGTTGGCCAGCTCAGCGACTACACAATCAGTCTTGGCCTTGACCCAGGCGGTGCGCGTACCCTCGCCGAACATGGCCATTTCTCCAAAAAAGTCGCCTTCATTGAGGTAGGCGACAATGATCTCCCGGCCGGAGTCATCTTCGATCAGGACGGTGACGGAACCCTTGATGATGTAGTAGATGGATTCTGATTTTTCACCCGCATAGATGATGGTGCTGCTTTTGGGATATTTGCGCTTGTGGGCAGACGCCATGAACTCTTCAATGTTATTGAAACCGGTTGAGTTCAGAGTGAGGCTGACCATGTGCTGAGCTTGCCCTGTGTACTTATCGTAACTTCCTTGAATGCAAGAGTACGTCCGGCGTGCAGTCTTTACAAGGTTGTCGCCCCTGGTGGTTGGTCAGATCAGAGAGCCGGATCAAGGGTGGCTGTGTGGTATCCTTGCGCGCCTTTGCATTGAGAGTGGAGACATGGAAGCAAGTATCAGGTGGGTAGAGGATGCCATGTTCCTGGCGGAATCCGGCAGTGGTCACACTGTCACGATTGACGGACCTGAATCCGAAGGTGGCAGGAATGTCGGTGTCCGGCCGATGGAACTGGTGCTGCTGGGGATGGGAGGCTGCACATCCTTCGATGTCATGAAAATTTTGAAGAAGAGCCGTCAACCCGTCACCGACTGCGTCGCGCAGATACGGGCCGAACGGGCGGATGATATTCCGAGTGTGTTCACCCATATCCACGTACATTTTGTGATCACCGGTCATGGGGTGAAGGAATCGCAGGTAAAGCGGGCGATTGAACTATCAGCGGAAAAATACTGTTCCGCGTCAATCATGCTCGAGCGGGGTGGTGTTAATGTCACGCACGACTATGAACTGATCGATCTGCGGGAGACTGATGATGCGGCCGGGTAACACCAATGGAATGCGCCATGTCGCACTGTTTGCCCACGAATTTGAAGCATCTGAGCACTTCTACACGGAACTGCTTGGCATGGAGGTCGAGTGGCGGCCAGATGCCGACAACGTTTACCTGTCAAGCGGGAATGACAACCTGGCCCTGCATCGCTCCGAGGATCAGCCTGCCGGTAAGCTCGATCACATTGGATTTTTTATTAACGACATCGAGCTGATTGACGAGTGGTTCGAATTTCTCAAGAGCAATGATGTGCACATGCTGACAGGTCCGAGGACTCATCGTGATGGTGCGAGAAGTTTTTACTGTCTGGATCCATCCGGGGTGCGTGTGCAGATGATTTACCATCCGCCCATCGCCAAAAACGATCAAATCCAGTAGGTCGATTTCGTCATGACCTTGCCGGCGAGGGTCATGATGTTCTTCACCGGTGCCGGGAAGTCGGTGCCACCTCGGTTCAGCGCCGTGGTCCGGTGTGTGTCTTCATCCTGTTTCATCTGTTCGAGAATGGCTCTTGATTCGTTATCGTGCTGCGGCAGTTGCTCAAGGTGTGCCTCCAAATGATCGATCACCCGCTCTTCGGTCGCAGCTACGAAGCCCAGGTTAACCTGGTCGCTGATCAGGCCAGTGACGGCGCCACCAGCAAAGCTGGCTGCAAAGAAGAACGGGTTCAGGTAGCTTTTGTGTGTGTCGAGTGCTTCAAGGCGGTCTTCACACCAGGCGAGATGATCCGACTCCTCCTGAGCTGCCTGCTGCATGGCCTGTTGGGTCGCCGGATTGCTGCTCGTGAGCCCCTGGCCAAGATAGAGTGCCTGGGCACAGATCTCCCCGCAGTGGTTCACACGCATCAGACGCCCGGCGGTTCGTCGCTCTTCCTCAGTCAGCGCTGACTTTTCTTTAACAGCTTTGGCTGGGTTCGGGCGAGTCGCCCGGGTCCCGCCCGCAAGCGTCCGTAATGCAGCATCGAATCGGCTGATTGCAGAATCAACAGGCGAGGCTGATTTCATTGCGCGGCTCCGCTCAGTCGCCTGATTTCGGTTCCAGAACGTAGGCCGTGAACCCTTCCTCGTTGAGCTGATAGGCCCCCAGCGCTGAGCGCCGCCCCCCGTCGCAGGCGACGATGTAGACGGCTTCTTCCTTGAGCTTTTTCATATTCTTGCGCAGCAGCTGCAATGGTACATTCAGACTCCCGGGGATCTTGTCACTCTCGACTTCCTTGGGCGTCCGGACGTCGAGGATATAGGTCTTGGGGTCACCCTGTTCTACCATCTCTCTGACTTCATCCAGGGTGACGGTTTCGATCACCGGATTCATGAGCAAACTTTGGAAATCGGGTTCAGACAGGCGCATCAGGGTGCCGCTGCTCGTCATTGTGACGGTGGCATTCCGGGGTGTATCGCTCACCAGAGCATCCTGGCCGAAGTTGTCACCGGCTTTCAGCTCTGCAAGCACGGCGGTTTTGCCGCCGGCTGAGCGTTCCACCTTGGCTCGGCCCGCCTGGATCACATAGAAATAGTCGCCCGTTTCGCCCTGAGTGATAACGACATCGCCGGATTTGTACCGAATCTCTTCGAACTTGCTGAACAGAGTCTGGATATTCGCAGGTGGGATAAACTCAAAAAGGGGCGAGCTGAGCAGCGTCGACATCCAGTCGATGCCCTCATCATCATCAATATCCTCGGCGACGCTGGCATCACCGCCCTCGCCCATAAGGATAGCGATCGTCGGTCCCGGACAGATCAGCACGCGGGTATCTTCGGTGGTGACCGCAGTCAGTCGATGGGGTGAATTGTGGTCGAGAGGGCTCTTTGTGACTACCTCCCCGGCTTTACGACTTTTCGCCTCAAAGTTTTCGTCCAGCAGATCGACTGCACCGGAGAGCAGCCAGTAAACCTGGTCATCCTGCTCCGCGCGCTTGAAGATCATCTTACCCTTGGTGTATTCGACGATCTTTGCTTGCCCGAGTGCGGAATTCAGATCCGATTCACTGACGCCGCTAAACGGTGTCAGTGTCTTGATCAGTTCCTTGTCTTCTGCGTTCAACTGGAATGAACCTCTGTCAGTATCGGTTTGATTCGTCGCCGGCTGGGAGGCCAGGGCACAGCATTATAAGGAAACTGATGCCCCGAGCCAAAACCGGGATCATGAGCCGCGTCCTGGCGGTTCGGTATGAAAAAATCGCAGGTCATTAGCCTGCAGGGTTGCCAGCAATTGTTGATAGTCCTCGTCGCCGCTGGCTCGAATGACGATGGCATAGAGCGTGCCGTCGTCTGTCTCGCGTTTAAGCACGCTCGGCGAAAGACCCAGCTTCGTCAGCTCTCCAAGCTTTGATTCTGCCCCCTCGAGCTGGCGAAAAATGCCAACTTGAACCATGGGGCCAGGTTCGCTCATGTCGAATACAGGGAAACTTCGCTGTATCGGTTTGACGGGGCGTAGTTCCTCACCGACGAAGCGACTCGATAGAGTGTCGGCCGGCGTCCGCATGTCAGTGGTGACGAAAATGAGGAACAAGAGCAGGCTCGCTGCGCTGGCGAGCAGAGCGTTGACCCATGTCCAGGGTCGATTGACCACCTCTGCCTGGTTCAGCGTGTCATCAGTATCTGCAGGCGCAGAAGAATTCAGTGACACGAAACTGTCGTCAGCATTAACGGCTGTTGACGATTTGCTCAGACTCTTGGGTTCGTCTATTGGCAATGTCAGTTGGCGATACACGGGATCATCGGCTGGTACGTGTAGATCAGACTCGTCGGCTGCTTTGCGGCTTGATTTCGTGTCTGTCTTCGGGCGCTGAGTGTCGTCATTACCAGGAATTTGGGTATCATCGGTCTGCGCTGCAACCGGTACGTGGGTGTCCATATCGGCGGTCTTCGCGGTCGCCGGTGCGGAAATGACAATAACTGTGACGTTGTCTTTGCCGCCGCCGGCGAGGGCGGATTCAATCAATACTTCAGCGATCTCCTGGTCCGGTTTGTTGCTGCGCATGATGCCTTCGATATCTTCGTCAGACACGCAGTCGGTGAGGCCGTCGCTGCAAAGCAGAATCTTCTGGCCCGGCTGCCATTTGTCGCTGATGCTGTCGGCGCGCACTGTATCGAGCTCCTGGACGCCGAGGGCACGGGTCACCGCATTCCTGCGTGGATCGGATTCTGCCTGCTCACGAGTCAATTCACCCTGTTCAATCAGAGACTGCACGAGGGAATGATCTACAGTGACCTGCTTCATCTCGTCGTTGTCCAGCAGGTATGCTCTGGAGTCTCCGACCCAGAAAATGTTGTAGAGGCTGCCGTGTGACAGCAGCAGGACGATGGTCGTACCCATGTTGGTGCCGAGACCATCGGTTTCAGCGTAGTCCTTGATATTTTTGTGGGCGACTTCGATGGCCTGGTTGACGCCGTGGCCCTCCCTGATCATCCGAGTTACTGTATAAGTGGTAATGGCGCTCGCAACCTCACCGAAGCCGAGACCACCCATGCCGTCGGCGACAATCCAGAGGCCCCGCCCCTCGTCGCAGACGAGAGAGTCCTCGTTGTTATCCCGCACATTACCTACGTTTGTGCAGGCACCGTAGTGATACAAAGCGGGCTCCTGAGCAGTGAACTGGATGAAATTCAGGTAAAGATTGTCCCTGAAATTAGCTGAGAATACCACTTATGGCCGCTCATCCCTGGTGCAGGTGGGAGGCCTGCCGCCGCGTGCATCATCACCTCAGGCGGGGCAGAAAACGGCTGGAAAATCGCCCTGAGTCACTATATTCTCTTAGCTCATTTTCGAAGTGCTGTGACCCGACGTTCCAGATGGCGAGAGAACAAATAGAAGCCGGCGTGATGTTCGCGGATGTGACGGGAAGCACCCGCCTTTACGAAACGCTCGGAGATGAAAACGCCAATCGAATCATTGGCAAGGTCATCAACGTAATGGCCAAGATTACCGAGGGCTACCAGGGCTTCGTCATCAAGACCATCGGTGATGAGATTATGTGCCGCTTCTCTTCTGCTAACGACGCTGTCAGGGCGGCGATCGAATGTCAGGAAGAGATTTCTGAAGGCATCCAGGGTGAAGACGTTGATATTTCGATCAAAGTGGGTCTGCACTTCGGGCCTGCCATTTTGATGGAAGACGGTGATGTGTTTGGTGACGCCGTCAACGTTGCCGCTCGTATGGCGGGTATTGCCAAGGGTGCGCAGATCATCACTACGCAGGATACGATCTCGCTGCTCGACGCCGATCTGCAGGACATGAGCCGCCAGTTCGATCGTACCAACGTTAAGGGCAAGGAAGAGGAAATCGTGGTTTACCAGGTCGTTTGGGAAGAAAGCGACGATGTGACCAAAATCGAGATTGTTACCGGTGCGCAGGAAGACGAAACGAGATACCTCAGTCTTGATTTTCAGGGTAACCAGACACGTATCGCCTCCGACGACCCTCGGACCTTCATCATTGGCCGTGGGGTACAGAGTGACCTGATGTGCAAGACCCGTCTGGCGTCTCGCACTCACGCCACCATCGAGTTTCGTCGAGGCAAGTTCCTGCTCACTGATCAGAGTTCGAACGGCACGTTCGTCAAGACAGATGATGGTGAAAGTATCTTCCTGCGTCGCCAGGAGCTTATGCTCTGGGGCTCAGGCTCTTTCGGTCTCGGTGAGGAAGTTGCTGGCGACGGTAGCGACGGCGTTATCCACTACGTCTGCGAGTAGTCGGCCAGACCAGTACCTGGTCTGAAAT
>Ga0181575_10000809_pt1 | contig 22503 bp, 15 predicted proteins | sample 101ome_23_FD_145599 | JGI IMG/M metagenome (GOLD analysis project Ga0181575, IMG submission 145599) | Coastal salt marsh microbial communities from the Groves Creek Marsh, Skidaway Island, Georgia - 101411CT metaG (spades assembly) | ecosystem: Environmental > Aquatic > Marine > Intertidal zone... | reverse complement strand
GGTATGGATACAAGAATAGGTTATCCAGGAGAACACCTCTCTGGAGACTCAAATGAGTTCAATCCAATTTATTCTACAGCTGTTGGACTATTAATGAAAGCAATAGAGAATAATTCTGAAAACTTAACTAATGATATTTCTAATTCTACTGGAAATGATCTAGTGAATCATGAAAGAAAGACAATTCTAGCTAAGTGGGGAGAGGGTTTTAAAAAATTTATAGATAACGTAGACAATACATATGATAATTAACAAAAATTAAAAAAATAAAATAGATATGGATACAAATTTTAGTTTCGATTTACCAAAAAACAAAAGTAATGTTATGAAAGTAATGGGAGTAGGAGGTGGAGGAAGTAATGCAGTTAATTACATGTATAGACAAGGAATCAAAGGCGTTGATTTCATTGTTTGTAATACAGATTCTCAAGCTCTTGAAGAAAGTCCTGTACTTAATAAAATTCAGCTAGGAGTTAATCTTACTGAAGGTCTAGGAGCTGGGGCAAATCCAGAAATAGGAAAATTAGCTGCTTTAGAAAGCTACGAGGAGTTAAAAAATTTACTAGAAACACAAACTAAAATGTTATTTATAACTGCTGGAATGGGCGGAGGTACAGGAACTGGAGCTGCTCCAATAATAGCTGAAATGGCAAAGGAATTTGATATCTTGACTGTAGGAATAGTTACTATACCATTCAATTTCGAAGGAAAAAATAGAGAGCTACAAGCTATTAAGGGTATAGAGAAATTAAAAAGGTCTGTAGATTCATTAATTATAATAAATAATAATAAATTAAGAGAAGTGTATGGTAACCTCGGATTTAAAGAAGGATTCTCAAAAGCTGATGAGGTACTTGCTACAGCTGCTAAGGGAGTAGCCCAAGTTATAACCCATCATTATACTCAAAATATTGATTTGAAAGACGCCAAAACAGTACTTTCAAATAGTGGTACTGCTATAATGGGATCTTCAACTGCAAGTGGATCTAATAGAGCAAATGAAGCGGTTATAAAAGCTCTAGACTCTCCATTGCTTAATGATAACAAAATAGAAGGTAGTAAAAATGTTCTTCTATTAATTATTTCTGGATCTGATGAAATTACTATAGATGAAATAGGAGAGATTAATGAGCATATTCAGAATGAAACAGGTAACAGCGCAAATATAATAATGGGAGTTGGAGAAGATATTGAGCTTGGAAACAATATATCTGTTACTGTTATAGCTACTGGATTTGGCGATGAAAAACAACAGAGTTTAGTGAACTCAGAGACAAAGAAAGTTATTTACACACTTGATGAAGATCATCCATTTGAAAAGAAATTAATTGAAGAAGATTTAGATGAGGAAACTGAAATAATAGAAGATAAATTAAATGATGAAAGTCCTTACTATTTTCAACAAAAGAAGATTGAAAGTGAAATAAATGAAATTTTAAGAAACATAGAAATTAGCTATGAAGTAGTTGAAGCAGATGAACAATTAATAGATATAAATGAAATTGAAATAATAGATTTTGAACATGTTTTACCTGAGGATGAAGGTGTTATAGATAATCAAGAAAATTATGATGAAATATCCTTTGGTCTATTTTCAGATAATTTAAAGAAAGAAGTAATTAATAATAATGACTTTGTAGAAAATAATGTTGAGAAACAAACTTTGGAATTTGATGAAATAAATTCTTATGAGGATAATAAAGAGGTTGAAGATATAGAGTTTATAAAATTAGATCTTAATGATAATGAAAATCAAATAGAAGAAATTAAAAAAGGTGAAGAAGAATTCAATAATGAAACCATTGATTACCAAGAGGATAATTATTTATTTGAAAAACCAATAGAGGTTGATTCCTATAATGAAAATATAATTAGGAGGGAAAATTTAAAAAAATATAACCATGTTTTTAAAAGTAATAACTCTTCAATTGAGGATTTAGAAAAAATACCAGCATATAAAAGAATGGGTATTGAAATAAATAATTCAAAGTCCGAGGGTGATGAAATATTTTCAAAGACTATTCTAAATGAAGAGAATAAATTAGAATTTCCAGATGTTAACACATATTTACATGATAACGTAGACTAATTAAAATGAATATAGAAAATCAAATAAATCAGTCTATTAAAGACTCAATGAAAAAAAAAGATAGTCTTAGACTAGAATCCTTAAGATCGATTAAATCTGCAATTCTCCTTGAGAAGACTAAGTTTTCTTCAGATAAGACTTTAGATGAGAATGAAATTATAAAAATTCTTCAAAGGCTTGTAAAGCAAAGAAATGATAGCGCAAAAATCTATAATGAACAAAATAGAGAAGATTTAGCAAATATTGAGGTTGCCCAATCAAAAATTATTTCAGAGTTTCTTCCAGAACAACTAAATGAAACAGAATTATCGGATATAATCAAAACCACAATAACTGAGTTAAATGCTTCCTCAATGAAAGAAATGGGAACTGTAATTTCTGAGGTGAATAAAAAAGTATCAGGTAGAGCCGAGGGAAGGATAATAGCTGAGATAGTAAAAAATAAATTATCAAATTAATAATTTGTAGAATCTCTAGGTAACTATATTTTTGGACTCATCTTTACTTTCATACTCATTAGACTCAATAATATTAATAAGTCTAATGCAAATTATATATATATCTTTGAAGGAGGTATAAAGGGGTGTTAATGCAATTCGTATTATATTAGGCGGTCTAAAATCTACAATAATCTTTTTTTCCCCATGATATTCTGGATCTATAAGGCACTTCGTTATTCTCCAAGATTCTTTATGGACTAATGATATATGAGAACCTCTATCATCTTTATTTTTAGGAGTAATAATTTTAAATCCTAAATTTATTAACCTGTCATTATGAATTTCAGTAAAAAAGTTAAATAAATCTAGAGCCTTATTCTCTAGTTTTTTAGTTGTTGCATTTATAGTTATGTCTAATGAAGAGTCTAAAGAAGACATTGAAATTATATGAGGTGTTCCACTAGAGAATTTACTCATTGATTCTGACTGAATATATGTCTTTGAAAAATTAAATGGATTTGAATGACTAAACCAACCTTTTATTGGGGACTTAAGGTCTATCTGCTTTTCATTTCTAGCATATATAAAAGCTGGTGAACCTGGACCTCCATTTAAATATTTATAGGTACAACCTATAGCATAATCAATATCATTGACTTTCATATCAATATCTATAGCTCCAATTGCGTGACTTAAATCCCAAATAACAATGCTATCGTTTTCTTGACATATTCTATTAATTTTTTTTACAGGATATCTGTATGAAGATTTGTAAGTAACTAGTGATAGAACAATAATACCGTTATTATTCTTAATAAATTGTTCTAACACATCAATATCTGGTAAATAATTATCATACTCTAGAAGATTAAATTTTAAATTGTAGTCATTACAAATGCCTTCGCAGATATATTTATCTGAAGGAAAATTAAGATTGTCAGTAGAGATATTTATGATACTGTTGTTGCTTTTTATAAGGCTTAATAATAACTTATAGAGATTTAAAGAAGTAGATCCTCCTACATATATTTCAGTTTCATTTGAATTCAAGATTGTTGAAATTTTTTTAGAAACTTTATTAGGTAAGTTTATCCATGAATTATTCCAGCTAGAGATAAGGTTTTGCCCCCATTCATTATTTATAACTTTATTAAGGGCTTCTTTAGTTTTTTTTGATAGTAGACCAAGAGAATTACCATCAAAATATAATTTATCATCTGGATAGATGAACTCACTTTTGAATTTTTTTAGTTTATCTTTTAAATCTAATTCTTTTGCTAATTTTTCTAGTCTATCCAAGTTTCATAAATTTTTTTTGCCCATTCCAAGTACATCAATCCACTTGGATGAAGATTATCAGAAGCTAATAAATTGCTTTCATTTAATGCCCTTCTCGAAATCTCTGTAACATCAACATACTTGAGTCCATAACTATTTGCAAAAGTTATTAGGCTATTGTTAAATAAATTTATTTCAGATGAAATTTTTTCTCTATTATATGAATTTCCAAAAGGAGTATATCCCCAATCTGGTATAGAAATAATAATGATATTTCCATTACTTTTTTTAAGACTATTCATCTTATCCATTAGTTTGTTAAGATCTTCCTCAAATTCATCAATAGATCTTGAATTAAATTGGTTGTTTACTCCAATTAAAAGAGAAACATAATCATACTTTTGAGTAAAATTGGTCTGACTTATTGCATTCAAAAGATCAAAAGTCTTCCAGCCAGTTTCAGCTATTATTTCTGGTTTTTCAAAGTCTAGCCCATTTTCATATGCAACTTCTACAAATTGATTTGGCCATCTTTCATTTTCGTTTACTCCTTCTCCAATTGTATAGCTATCACCAAGAGCTAGAAAACTTAATTTAGAATCACCTGAGTTAATTAAATCAATTTCAACTGATTCAAAATTGTCATTTTCAATATTACTTAATTCTACAGTATTTTGAGGATTGCAGGATACTGATAATAAAAAAAAAGAAATTAATATAATTCTTATTAATATGTCCATTTATAATTTTACTAAATATAAATTTAGTAATTATCTTATTTAAGATAATCAATTGCAATATTATAATCAGGTGAATTAAATATATAACTTCCAGCAACTAAAACATCTGCTCCATTTGATTTAAGATCTTGAAAGTTATCTTTATTAACTCCTCCATCTACTTCTATTAAAGCATTTGATCCAGACGAAATTATTAGCTGTTTTAATTCTTTAAGTCTTTCATGAGTAGATTCAATAAATTTCTGACCAGCAAACCCAGGATTAACTCCCATTAAGCAAATTAAATCAACTTTTTTGATGTATTCTTTTAAATCAGATACAGGAGTTTCAGGATTTATAGCAATTCCAGCTTTTATTGAAGATTCATGAATCTTATCAATGATTTGATTTAAATTATTTGTTGCCTCTATATGAACTGTAATTATGTCAGATCCTATATTTATAAATTCAGTAACATACTTTTCAGGTTCAATGATCATGAGATGAACATCTAGAGGCTTTTTTGTTAGTTTTCTTATTGTCTTTACAACTGGCATACCAAAAGATATATTTGGAACAAACAATCCATCCATAACATCTAAATGAAGCCAATCAGCATTGCTTTTATCGATTTTAGAACACTCTAAAGATAAATTAGCAAAATCTGCTGCAAGAATAGAGGGAGATACTTTAATTGACATATTTGCCAATATATAGTTTTAAATAATAATACTGAAAATCAATGTAAAAAAGATATAAACAGGGGTAGACAGTTATCCAAGATAAGTTTTAAGTATCTTGCTCCTGGAAGTATGCTTTAACCTTCTTATGGCTTTTTCTTTAATTTGCCTAACTCTTTCCCTAGTCAAATCAAATGTTTCACCTATTTCTTCTAGAGTCATGGCATGTTGGTTACCAAGGCCAAAATAAAGTCTTACAACATCAGCTTCTCTTGGGGTTAGTGTATCAAGTGCTCTTTCAATTTCAGTTCTAAGTGATTCGTGAAGAAGTTGTCTGTCAGGGTTTGGTGATTCTCCACTATTTAAAACATCATATAAGTTAGAGTCTTCACCTTCAACCAAAGGTGCGTCCATTGACACATGTCTACCAGAATTTTTTAAAGATTCTTTTACATCATTAACAGTCATATCAAGCTCTTTAGCAATTTCTTCTGCAGAAGGTGCTCTTTCATGAGCTTGCTCCAGAAATGCATAAGTTTTATTTATTTTATTAATCGAACCAATCTTATTTAAAGGTAATCTAACAATTCTTGATTGTTCAGCTAAAGCTTGCAGGATTGATTGTCTAATCCACCATACAGCATATGAGATAAATTTAAAACCTCTAGTTTCATCAAATCTTTGGGCAGCCTTAATTAGACCAAGATTACCTTCATTTATAAGGTCAGGGAGTGTTAGTCCTTGATTTTGATATTGCTTAGCTACAGATACTACAAACCTTAAATTAGCTTTAGTAAGTTTTTCTAGCGCAAACTGATCTCCGGCTTTAATCCTTTGAGCTAATTCTACTTCTTCCTCCGCAGTAATAAGGTCAACCTTACCAATCTCTTGAAGATATTTATCTAGAGAAGCAGTTTCTCTGTTAGTTACCTGTTTTGTAATTTTTAATTGTCTCATAGACTAATTACTGCCACAAAAATTGTTCCAAATTGAAAAAATTTAAGAATTTTTTTCAAGTAAAACTTTTCTGGAAATTTTAGATTTTTTTGTTCTAGGATCAATTCCCATATATTTTATTTCGATTTGATCACCAATGTTTAAATAATCAGTTACATTATTAACTCTTTCCCATGCAATTTCAGACACATGTAAGAGAGCTTCTTTACCAGGGACAAATTCAACTACTGCCCCGAAATCAAGAATCTTGATTACTTTGACATTATATACTTCATCGATTACAGGCTCAAAAACTAGATTTTTAATTCTGTCGATAGCATAGTTGATCTTTTCTTGATCAACCCCTAAGATTTCAATAACACCAATTTCATCTTTCTCATTTATTACAATTGTAGTTTCAGTATCTTTTTGAAGTTCTTGAATATTTTTACCTCCTGGCCCTATTACCAATCCAATAAAGTCCTTGGCGATTTCAAGATTAACCATTTTAGGAGCATGAGCTTTAACAGAATCATTTGGATTATTTATTGTTTCATCTAGTTTATTCAATATATCCAATCTTCCATTTTTAGCTTGACCAAGTGCTTCAATTAAAATCTCATATTTTAATCCTTTAATTTTGATATCCATTTGACATGCAGTGATTCCATCTTTAGTACCTGTTACTTTAAAATCCATATCTCCAAGATGATCTTCATCACCTAAAATATCAGATAATACAGCATATTTATCACCCTCGGTTATTAAACCCATTGCTATCCCTGAAACATTACTTTTAATATTAATTCCAGCATCCATCAATGCAAGAGATCCCGCACAGACTGAAGCCATAGAGGACGACCCATTAGACTCTAAAATCTCAGATACAATTCTAACTGTATAAGGACAATCAGATGGCATAACTTTTTTAAGAGCCCTTTGAGCAAGATTTCCATGACCAACTTCTCTTCTTGAAGTTCCTCTTAATGGTCTTGCCTCTCCAGTTGAAAATGGTGGAAAATTATAATGTAAATAAAAGGTCTCTTCAGATTGATCAGTTGGCATATCTATTACGTTAGCTTCCCTACTTGTTCCAAGTGTAACTGAAGCTAGAGCTTGCGTTTCACCTCTTGTAAAGACTGCAGATCCATGAGTAGACGGTAAGTAATCAATTTCAGTCCAAATGTTTCTAATGTTATCAGGTTTTCTTCCATCAAGCCTTATACCTTCATTAAGAACTAAATCTCTAACTGCCTTTTTTTGGGATTTACTAAAGTAATTTAGAATTAGATCTTTCTTTTCTTCAAAAGTTTCTTCATCGTAAGATTCGACTAATTCTTGCTTTACATTTGAAAAAAGTTCACTTCTTTCATTTTTTGAAAGACCTTTTTTTGCTATATCATAACATTTTTGATAAGTTTTTTCAATAATTTGATTTTCAAGTTCTGTGTCTTCCTCAGCGGAATCATATTCTCTTTTTTCAGAACTAGTTCCAACAAGCTTAATTAGCTCTTTTTGAGCATTAATTTGAGCTTTTATTGCCTCATGAGCATATCTTATTGCCTCTGTCATTTCCTCTTCAGAAATCTCATTAAATTCACCTTCAACCATAACAACAGAATCTTCACTAGCTCCAACCATCATATCTATATCAGATTCCACAAGCTGATCTTTTGATGGATTTATTAAGAAATTTCCATCAATTCTTGCCACTCTAACTTCAGAAATAGGACCATCAAATGGTATATCTGACAATGATAGTGCAGCAGAAGCAGCTAAGCCAACTAGTGCATCTGGCATTACGTTTTCATCGTGAGACATTAATTGTATCATAACCTGAGTTTCATTATAATAATCTTTAGGAAATAAAGGTCTTAATACTCTGTCAACAATTCTCATTGTTAAAATCTCTTCATTACTTGGTCTTGCTTCTCTTTTAAAAAAACCGCCTGGAAATCTTCCAGCAGAAGCAAATTTTTCTCTGTAATCAACTGTTAAAGGAAGAAAATCTAGTGTTGACTCTCCATAATTGGAAACTACTGTAGATAATAGCATACAGTTGCCCATTTTTATAACTACCGAACCATGTGCTTGTTTTGCAAGTTTACCTGTTTCAATGATAATTTCACGTCCATCATTTAAAACAATTGTTTTTGATATAGGTTTTGGATTCATAATCTAGTTTTGGTTAAACTTAATTGTTGTGTGAATATGTAGACAACCAAACTAAATTTTATTTTCTGATACCAAGTTTTTTTATTATTTCACGGTATCTTTCAATGTCTGTTTTCTTTAAGTACTCAAGTAAATTTCTTCTTTTACCAACCATTTTAACAAGCGATTTCTCTGTATTGAAATCCTTTGCATTAGTTTTAAGGTGATTAGAGAGATGTTCGATTCTTTTAGAGAAAAGTGCAACTTGACTTTCAGCAGAACCGGTATCTTTCATGTCTTTACCAAATTCTTTAAAAATATCTTTTTTCTTAAGTACTGTCATTCAGTTATTTTTGAGCCGCAAATATAGTAGTTTATATTTAATTAAGTAAATTATTATTCATATTTACGAAGAGGAGAATTTTGAATTAAATCTATGTACAAGTTGATTTTCTTTTTCAATTCTTTTCTATGTACAATAAAATCTAAAAATCCTTTTTCTAAAAGAAATTCACTCTTTTGAAATCCTTCAGGTAGATCCTTACCGGTTGTGTCTTTTACAACCCGAGGGCCAGCAAAAGCTACTAGAGCATTTGGCTCAGCAATATTTATATCACCTAACATTGCAAAAGAAGCGGTTGTTCCTCCCGTAGTTGGATCAGTACAAACTGAAATATATGGTAATTTTGCTTCAGATAGATCGTTCAACATAGCAGAGGTTTTTGCCATTTGCATCAGTGATGTAGCTGATTCCATCATTCTTGCACCTCCTGATTTTGAAATTATAACTAAAGGGCATTTATATTTTATAGCATAACTGATTGATAGAGATATTTTTTCTCCTACAACTGATCCCATTGAACCACCTATAAACTTAAAATCCATGCATGCTATAACTATATTTTTACCAAAAGACTTTCCGAATCCTATTCTTATCGCATCTTTTAGACTTGTATTAGCCTGTGCTTCTTTCAATCTATCAGAGTATTTTTTTTGATCTTTGAATTTTAGAAAATCAACGGATACCATATTAGCATTTAACTCTTTGTAATTATTATCAAAAAGTATCTCAAAATACTCTTTACTACCAATATGGACATGATAATCATCTTCAGGGCTTACGTATAGGTTCTCTGAAAGTTCTTTGGTGTCAATAATTTTTCCACTTGGTGTTTTATACCAAAGACCAGCTGGAATATCTTTTTTTTCCTCTGTTTTTGTACTAATATTTTTGTTTGTTCTTTTGAACCAACTCATACTAATAGATATTAATCTAAGGTATTGATATTATTTAAATCTTCAAAAGCTTTCATTAGTCTAGCTTTAAAGCTTTCTTCACCCTTTCTAAGCCATACTCTAGGATCATAATACTTTTTATTAGGAATATCATGTCCATCAGGGTTTCCAATTTGGCTTTTTAAATACTCTGAATTTGAATTCATATAATCTCTAATACCTTCAGTAAAGGCATATTGAAGATCAGTATCAATATTCATTTTTACAACTCCATACTCAATTGCTTCTCTAATTTCCTCCAAAGAAGAGCCTGATCCTCCATGAAAGACAAAGTCAAGTGAATTATGTGGTAAATTAAACTTATTTGAAATAAATTCTTGAGAGTTCTTTAAAATTTTAGGGGTAAGTTTGACATTTCCTGGTTTGTATACTCCATGAACATTTCCAAAAGCAGCTGCAATCAAAAATTTATCACTTATGGAGCTTAATTCAGAGTATGCGTAAGCTACTTCTTCAGGCTGTGTATATAACTTTGAGCTATCAATGTCTGTATTGTCAACACCATCTTCTTCACCGCCTGTTACACCAAGTTCTATTTCAAGTGTCATATCAAGGTCTGTTAATTTCTTAAGATATTCTTTACAAGTAGCAATATTTTCCTCTAAAGGTTCCTCAGAAAGATCTATCATATGAGATGAAAATAATGGATATCCGTTTTTTTTATAAAATTCCCTACCATGATCAATAAGTCCATCTATCCATGGAAGAATTTTTCTTGAGCAATGATCAGTATGGATTATGACTTTTGCTCCATAATTATTAATTACTTTATGAATATGATATGCACCAGAAATTGATCCTGAAATAGAAGCATTAAAGTTGTCATTAGACATTCCTTTTCCTGCAATAAATTGAGATCCTCCATTCGAAAATTGAATTATAACAGGACTATTAATTTGTGATGCAGTTTCTAGAACTGGATTTATAGTATTTGTTCCCGAAACATTTATAGCTGGTATAGCAAATTTTTTCTCTTTAGCTATAGTAAAAATTTTTTGATTTTGTTCTCCGTAAATAAAGTTATTCTCCAATTTGAATTTTGTTAAAGTTTGTCAAAAATATTAAACTTAATTTAAAATGGATAATTAATCCCAATATTATAAACTGCTTTTTTTAATGTAAAATCATTAAACCATCTTTTACCTTTAATTTGGGCGGGGTTATGTGTTTTAAATCCGACATCAAGCCTTAAAACAAAAAAGTTAAAATCATACCTTAATCCAGCTCCAGATCCTACTGCTAGTTCTTTTAAATCAGAAAGATTATCAAAAGTCATTGATTTGTCATCAACATTATCATTAAAATTCCAAATATTACCTATATCAATAAACAACGCTCCATTAAGTTTTCCGCTAATTTTAGATCTATATTCAAAATTAAAAGCAATTTTAAAATTTGCTTCATTAAATTCATTTATATTATTACTGCTACCTGGCCCTAATTTATATGCTTTCCAAGCTCTATTATCATTAGATCCTCCAGCATAATATGATCTAGAAAAAGGTATATAGTTTGAATTCCCATATGGAACTGCAACACCTGTAAAAGCTCTTAGAGCAAAAACATTTCCACTATTTAGTAAAAAATGTTTAATGTAATTAATTTCAGCCTTTGCATACTGGGATGGAATTATATTTGAAATTTCTACTTTACCATCAGAGTTAATATTGTTTGATTTTAAAATCTCGTTAAATAAGTTACCAACCAATTCTAGCTTTACTCTTATTTGAGAGAAATCCTCATCTAAGAAGCTTTCTTGAGTATTTCTATTAATAGTTAAAGATGATCCAATAATAATATTATTTTCAGTTAGTCTTTCTTTCCTCTCTAAAATTGAATTTACATCTTTAAAAAATTGGTTATCATCTTCTAAACTAGTTTCATTGTTTAAAACTTGCTTTATAAATTTATTTGTGCCATCAGGAATTAACAAATTTCCATTTTCATCAATTATTGATTGATCAAGATTGTATAATGAAGAAATATAATTCAGTTTATCATAAGAGTTTCTGTAGACATTAAAATAATTTGAGATATTTTGATTATTGACATACTCAAAGTCTAGAAGTTTAAAATTTACTTTAGAATATGCTTTTGGATTCCAATTAATCTCATAAATACTACTGTAATATTGTTTATCAAGACCAATATTTTTTTGCAAGGTTGTTCCTAAAATTATATTTGTTACCGGGTTCATCTCCTTTTTAATTATTTTTTTGGAATTAAACGGAAGAACAGCTCTAGGTATTCTTAGATTTAAATTGCCTCCTAATTCGAAAAGATTAAAGAATGAATCATCTAAAATTGAAATATCCTTGGAAGCACCGATTGAATTTTTGAGGTTGATTGAAAGATTTTCAGTTCGTCTAAAAATATTTCTAATGTTTAAATTAGATCCTAAAGAAATACCAAAGTCTTCAATATTAGAGTGTGTAAAATCTAAATCAAATCCAAGACTAAATCTTTCTCTTGGGAAAAGAAAAATTGAAGATGTTAGTGACTTATCATTTTCTTCAAAAATAATTCTTGGGTATTTGAAGTTTCCTAGATTAGAAAAAAATCGGGAAGTAAGTATTTTATTCTCTTCGCTATAATAATCTGATATGTTAAAAAAAATTGGTTCAATAAGGGATTTAGCATAATAGTTAAGTTTTCCCTTTGAAAAAATATTAATACCATTATAATTTATTGAATCTGTATATGAATCAATATCAGATAACTCATCTAATGATTCTACAAATATATTTATATTATCAATTTTCTTTACTTGGTAATCAGTCTCTTGGTCTATGTTTTTGACATTTAAAATTATGGGTATTTTTTTTACATTACCGGTACTATCAATTAGTACTTGATAGTTAATGCTTCTTTGCTGGAAATTATATATCCCATTATTTTTGAATAATTTAATGAGTCTATCTCTCTCTAATATAAGTTTATCAATTGTAAAGAATTCACCTTTTTTTATTTGGCTTTGACTAATGTTGGCTTTATATAGAGAATCCAAATCTTTAGACTCGATATTTTCAGTTATTGAATCAATCAAATACCTTTCTTTGGTTTCTACTGAATATTTGGCGGTTAATTGATTGAACTCTATAATTGAGTCATATGTAATATTTGAGTCAAAATAACCTTTACTATCATAAAATCTTTTGAGTCTTTCTATATTTTTATCAATCTCAGTATTATTTATAGTAACTGGCTCTTGCCCAATATTCTTTAGGAAATCGTTAAATGAGTTGTTATATCTCTTTAATTGATCTATTTGTTTATTAGAAATAAGTTTTTCTAATCTATTAGATCTATTTTTATTCTTTTCTAACCATATTCTAAACTTCTCATCAGGATTATCATTAGCAAGATTATTAATGGCTAATCCAAGTGGATAGCCTAAAAATTTATTAACGGGTGATGGTTGAATAAGTAAATTGACAGGATCTTTTTTAACAATACTATCGTTAACCTCAAGTATATTTTTAACAAGAATTGGATCATCAAATTTATTATAAATATTTGAACTACAACTACTTATGATTAATAAGATAGCTATTAAAAATGGTGAAAAAATTCTAGTAAAAGTCAATTTTTTTTTACTAAATTACATTTTTTAGTTCAATAATTTCTTTGTCGTACAAGTTCAAATATTACTGCTGAAAATGCAGCAGATACATTTAATGAATCTATATTTGGGCTAATTGGAATCATAAGTATATCATCAGAAAGATTTAAAACTCCTTTTGTAATTCCTTTATCTTCAGATCCTAAAATTAAACCTACTGATTTTTTATAATTCTTATCATAAATACTTTTACTAGCTTTTTCTGATAAACTAAAAATCTCTATGCCTATTGATTTTAAGTGAATTATTGCATCTTTTAAATTATTAACTCTTGCAATCGGTATGTTAAAAACTGATCCAGATGATGTTTTAATAACATCCGCGTTGATAGGAGCTGAATTGTTCTGTGAAATAATTATTCCAGTTACTCCAGCAGCAACTGATGTCCTTATTATAGCTCCAAAATTTCTAGTATCAGTTATACCATCTAAAAGTAAATAAGTAAGTTCAGTTGACTCATTATATGTAGATTTTACTAATTCCTCGATTGATAATAGTGAAACTGGAGATAATATTGCAACAGCTCCTTGATGGTTCTTGTTTTTATACTTACTAAATTTTTCTTTTGGAACATATGAATATTTTATGCTCTCTTTTTCTAATTTATCTACTAATGACCTAAACAAGCTACTAGAGGATGATGACTTTATTAATAAAACTTTAGATATTTCCTTTGATGAATCTACTGCCTCTATTATACTTCTTAAACCATATATTTCTAAGTTTTTACTCATATTAAAAAAAAAGGAGGTTTTATAAAACCTCCTTTTAAATTAGTCAAAAATTGTATGACTATTTACATACATTTATATTTTTTGTACCATCAGCTGGATTAGTACCATCAGATAAAGCAGTTTGACCATTTTCTCCGTTAGGATCAACATACTCAAGTTGGTATGTTATTTCACTATCCCAAGAACCTCCAGAAAATGAAAGTCCAAGAGTTTGTGTTCCATCAAGAGTAAATGTTGTAGAAGCAGAAGATCCACTAGAGAATCCAAAAACTTCATACACTTCACCATCAATTGTAATAGTGATTTCTGCACCATTCCAACCATCTCCATAGCTATCTTGGCCATTTAATGTGTATGTACCTGCAGGGGCAGTTGCTCCAAACGGTACACTACATCCAATAATTACAAGATATCTGTAGGGTGAGCTCCAATAGAAACCTGTCATAGAACCAGTTGTATTTGTATAAGTAAAAGTTCTACCATCAGTTGTTTCTAGCTCAAAGTTAAAGTAAACAACATCATTTCCTTTAAAATCTGTCAATTGCATAGTAGATAATGCGTCAGCAAGTGGAACTGATACATCAAATCTAGGAAGTCCAAATTCTCCATCATACATATCACTTAATGTCCATGATTGATGTAAATATTTAGTTCCATTATTCATTGAAAGATATAGTTCAACTTTTGAAATAAGATCATTTGATTCCGCATGAGGTTCAAAAGTTCCTGCCCAAACTGATGTATTAGGAGTAGCAGCTTGATACTCTCCAGTAATACTGATTGCTCTTAAACCAACTCCATATTCAAAGTTGTTAAACATGTAGTCAATCATCATTTCTTCTCCCATGTATTCGTCACGGAAGCTATCTTTAGCACATGATGTAGCTAAAAGAATTAAACTAAGATATATATATATATTTTTCATAATATTAATTATTAGTCGACCGCTGGTCCGTTAGAATTCCAAAATACTCTTGTTGCTAAATCAGTTTTTTGATTAACATTAGAGTTTCTTCCTGCATGACTGCTAGGATAATACATAGACAATGGGAATTGTCCAGGATTTAACTCAATAGTTGGTTGAAGATTTTTAGGATACCCAGTTCTTCTGTATAAATTATATGCATCTATACCAGCTCCAGCTTGAGAAATCATAAATTCTTCTGCCCACATTTCGAGTTTTCCATCAAGTGATGCAGCAGTCCAATCTGCAGCAAAATTTGAAATATATTCATCAATTGCTGACTGTGGCATTACAGGAGCATCAACTATATCATCAACTTTGTTGAAAAATAATTCAATACCTGCTAATGTACCAGCAGTTGGATCACCACCAGTCATTACAGCCACTTCAGCATCCATGAAACTCATCCATGAAGCTGCTACAACTGGAGTAATACCAGCACCACCTGAACCATCTTCTAAATATTGAGGCACAAATTCACCTTCATCATAAGTTCCTCCAGCTGGAAATATTCCAGGAAGAGCCCTTCTTGATTGATCAGGGTTAATACCACTATCATCTCCATGATCTCTACCCCAATATCCTTCAGGAAGTCCACAATATATACCATATGCTACTCTATGAGGTTCAATGAAATATCCAGGAACAGCACATTGAAGTAATGTTTCGTCAACTGGACCATCAATACCAGGAGTTTGACTTTCTTGTCTGTAGATAAGATAGTTAATTCTGGCATCTCTGACTCCATTTCTACCAACCATTAATCTATTCATTAACCAGTTAGATTGAAAATCACTAGCTCCATTTAAAGTATAATTTGATCTATAAATAGGTGATCTTGTGTCAGGGTTAGAAGTGTTTGTTCCCCACTGAAATTCAAAGTCATCACTATTAGACGTAATATAATTTGTAATAGAACTATATGATGTATAATCACCTAAGTTTAAGTAAGCTCTTTTCTTAATACTATTAGCTGCCTTAATCCATTTTGAAGCATCACCTTGATAATACATATCATAAGTTGGTGGCACTCCTCCAGCATTAAAGTTTGCAATTGCCTGATCTAACATTCCAAGTGCAGCTTGATATACAGAAGCTCCTCCATCTGAAGATGGATTAAGATTTTCAGAACCTTGTAAGGCTTCAGTATAAGGTATATCTCCAAAGTAGTCTACTAAACTTATGTATATATATGCTTGAAACACTTGACTCATAGCAGTGTAATAAGTCAATCCAGCTTCATCAGCAAGAATATTCATAAGCCTAATATCTTCCATTATACCTTGATATGCATTAGACCATACACCATCCCAACTAATTGGAGTATATGCATTGTCATAATCACGGAAAAAACCATGTAGTTGTCTAGTTAATCTTAAACCTGGATCACCAAGCCCATCAACAAAATATGCAAAATCCTCTTGAATTGCATTAATAAAAAGATCTGCACTAGCTTGATCTGGACCTAAAGCATTAGGGTTTGAAGTTAAATCTAAATCAAGTGTTTCACAAGAAGTGAAAAATAATACACTTGTTAAAGTAATAATCGAAAGTTTTCTAAAATTTTTCATAATCATCTATTCTATTAAAACGTTAATTTTAAACTTACACCATATCTTTTTGAGCTAACACCATTAAAGAACTCAAATCCAGATCCGTTTCCAACACCTGTACCAGCTATATTTGGATCAAAATTACTTCCCGGAGGCGTATTATATGCATCATACCACAAGTTAAAACCTTGAGCACTTACAGAAATAGCTCCAAACGGAGTACTTTCTAGCCATTTTTGAGGAATGTCGTAAGTCAATGATAGTTCGCTTAATCTTAATACACTTGCGTCCCATGTTTCCAGCTCACTAGCATAGAAAATTGTACTGAATGTGAACGTTGAGTTATTTATCATTTTATTGTTTGGAGTGCTATCAGGCAACACACCAGGTAATAAGAATGCTAATTCTCTATTAAAATTAGGTCCAGCAGTATCAGTAGTTAAACCTCTTGATAATAAAGTAGAATTAAATGGAGAATACATGTCTCCACCAATTGTAGCATTAAATAAAAAGCTTAAGGATAAGTTACCATAAGTGATTGTATTACTTAGGTTAGCAATAAAATCTGGATTAGCATCTCCAATTAATGAATAAGGATTATTCTTGTATTCAGTGTCATAATTTGTAGCATATGTACCGTTACCCTCGACAATAGGATTACCTTGTGCATCTCTTGATACACTACTTCCAATTATGGATGTTAAGGGAAGACCAGGTATTGCAGCATTACCAAGATTTGTAAAACCTGCATAAACTATCTGATCTGTGTCATCACCAAGATCTTCAACAATTGATTGAGTTGACATGTAATTAACTGAAGTATTCCAATTAAATTTTTCACCTCTTAGCCAATCTGCTGATAAATCAACTTCCCATCCTTTTGAGCTAATCTCACCGATATTGGTTCTTGTAGAGCTATAACCAGTAGCTGGATCAAGCGGTCTAGTAATAATTAAGTCTGTAGTTTTTCTATCATAATATGAAATTTCAGCATTTAATCTATTGTCAAATAAATTTGCTTCAAGTCCAAACTCTACCTCAGCTAAAAGCTCAGGTTTTAATCCTACATTACCTAATTGAGAACCAGATGAATTAGTAATTATATTAGTTCCACCAATTTTAAAATCTTTAGTATCCAAAGCTAAGGTTGCAGCAATTGGATATCCAAATGGGAAAGTTGCAGATGTACCATATGCTACTCTAAGCTTTAAAAAGTCAATAGGTAGTTCTCCAAAATCAAAGATAGATGTTGGAACTATAGCTATACTAGCAGATGGGTATGCAATCGTTCTATTTTCTTCAGATAAGTTAGAGACCCAGTCCTGTCTAGCAGAAAAAGTTACATAAAGGAAATTATCATAGTCAAAAGATGCTTGGCCGAAAATACCTGTTACATTTCTTTTTGAATAAGTTTCAATTTCTTCTTGTTGGTTGAAGTTAAAATGTCTGAAAATTCCGTAAACATTTTGACCCGTACTTCTAACACCATTTCTGTCGTATTCAACAGAATTAGATGTAGCTCCAATGTTAAAATTAACTCCCCATAATTCATCTAAATCAAAATCACCATTTAGTGTAATTTGATGATTAAAGATAGTATTGGTATTATTCCATTTTTCATAGAAACCACTTTTATCTTCGTTAGATCCTGTTTGTCCACCCTTGTTAGAATAACTAACATTGTCTTCTGAATAAACATCATACCCATATCTATATTGAATATTTAGGTTATCATTAAAGTCATATTGTAGACTTGTTCCACCATATATTCTTTGAGTATTCTGCTTGTCTTCTGCATTATTTAATGTCCATAGTGGATGCTGAATAGCATTACTATTGTAGTAATAGATTGAAGCCTGTGTAATTGGATTAGCATATGGAAGCTCAGTTATACTCAATTGACGTGGAGTAAAAAATACTACATCATATAAAGAGTTAGCTGCAGCTGTACCACCATATGAAGAAGCAATTGGAGGTGCTTTGAATCTAGTCTGGGAATAGTTGATTGTTCCATTAACTGTAAATCTATTAGATAAGGCCATTCTACCACCAAAACTTATTGAACTTCTTCTTAAGTTATTATTTGGAGTAAATCCTTCATCATCAAGGTTACCGTAATTTACATTATAAGATAACTTTCCGTCAGAACTTTGTCCTCTAAAGTTAACATTAGTGTTAAAAATACTACCCGTTCTAAATAACTCATCAATTGAGTCTCTTGGAGCCCACTCATAAACTGAGTCCATGGATAGTCCAATTAATGGTAATAAGTTTTTTGGTAATGCATTAGAACTTAAATTATTAACGTATGGGTGAATAACATAACCTGGTTGACCTGAAAGTGTTCCGTTAAGGGTAGGTTGTCTTCCCCATCCAGCTGGACCTTCTCTATCAAAACTAGGACCCCAGTTTGAAAAGAACCAACCAAAACTTTGATCGAATCCACCACCATATTGATTTTGATAATCTGGTTTCATTGCAAGCTCTGAGGAGAAATAAGAAGTGTTAACAGTTATTTCATTTTTAGAGGCTTTCATTCCTGATGCAGTAGTACCAGATTTTGTTGTAATTAATATTACACCATTTCTACCCTGTGAACCATAAAGTGTTGCAGCAGCAAGACCTTTTAAAACATTCACAGATTCTATATTGTTAGGGTCTAAATCAAGGAATCTTGAAGAACCGTTGTTACCAGAAGTAAAACCACCCATTGCATTTGTGTCACTTGAAAAAGGTACACCATCAACAACAAAAAGCGGTTGGTTACTTGCACTAAAGGTACTTAGACCTCTAATGATAACATTAGTTCCAGATCCAGATAGACCTCCCTGATCGGTAACCTGTACACCAGAAGCTTTACCAGACAATATACGTGCAACATCACCGGTTGCTCTGCTCTCTACTTGACTGTTGTCAACTTCGGAAACAGCATAACCTAGTGCACGTTTTTCTCTTGTAATACCTAAACTAGTGACGATTACTTCTTCAAGTTGCGTCCCGAGGGAAAGAGATATATTAATAACATTAGACGATCCAACAGTTACAACTGCTGTTTCATATCCGACAAAGCTGAATTCTAGTATTTGTCCTTCAGATGCATTAATAGAAAAGTTTCCATCGAAATCAGTAGTTACACCTGTAGTTGTTCCTTGAATTAATACTGTGGCACCTGGAAGAGGTAAGCCGTCGTTATCAGAAACAACACCAGATATAGTCTCCTGTGCAAGTGATGTTTGCAGCACGAGCATGGAGATCACTAATAATCTGAATAAGCTTTTCATACTTAGTTATTTGTTAATTATTTGTTAAAAATTAATTTAATCAATAAATATACGTTTTAAACCAAGTTTTAAATGTCTTAAATATACATTATGTTAAAAAAATAAGTAATTTTTATTGTTTTTTCTTTTTTGCTAACAATTTTTTATTGAAATTTTAAAAAAATACTATTCTATTGATATATTCTTAAAGAGTTTAAAATTTATTGAGAATATGATAATTTTTTAAAAATTTTATGAAATCAATTAGTAGACATAACCCCTCCAAAATGTTTTACCATTTCCATTATATTTCCAGACTATTTTACCCTCTTTGTTTACCTCCCAATAGCCAAAATCTCCTTCACATATCAATGTATTTCCATTAGATAGTCTGATCGCTCCAGATATTTTTCCGTGAAATAAATCCTCGTTTGAGTAGCTCCATATAGGTTTAATGGAAGACCAATTTGAAACTGATATTGGAAGTACATTAGGTAGACTGTATTCATAAATAATTGAATTTTCTGTATTATAGCCGTTAACATATATTATAAAGTTACCAGTAGAATCTATGTCTAATGTTACAAGGTTAGGATGATGATTATTATAAAAAAACCTTTCATCATTACTTTTATAGGTAGATGGGTTTCCAAAACGATATAATAAATCACCAAAATCAGATTTTGTTTCTTCGGTGTTGTAATTGTGAGGAATTACCCAAACCTCACTGTAAAAGTTTACACTCAAATAAATTAAATCTTTAATTGGATCATAAAATAGTCCATTAGCATGCATAATATCTCCATCATCTGAATCAACATAATTTATATCAATCTTTTTGGGGTTTTCATAAATTAATCCATAGTTTTTTGCGTCTGAATCATAATCTTGAATTAAATGATCTACACTTCTCCATTCCCAAATTATTTTTTTTGTTGATTTTTCAATCTCTATTATTTTTTCCAAATATACTGGGCCATCTTTTTTATATCCCAATTCTTTTGATTCTTCACTTGTAAATTTTTCCCAAACTAATGCTAGGATATTTCCGTTAGGCATGATTTGAAAATCATGGTGAAGTAGTTCCTTTGATGTATTTACTTCATATTCCCAAATGATATCATTATTTACATTAAATTCTCTCAAAATTCCTCCATACCCTCCAAAGGAAAATTCAACTTGATCTGGTTTAAACATGCCAAAAACTCTTTCTTGATCTATAAGCTTTAGTTCATTACCTAATTTACTTTCAAAACTCCAACTATTTAATAGCTTTCCTGTCTTATCCTTTAAATATGCTTCTTTACCACCATTTTCAATCATAAAAACAGGGGATTTGTCAACCTCTTTATGTTTATATATATCAATTTCTTCAGCCAAATCTGGCAATGCTGAGAAAACAGCTTTAATTTGTATATCATTAATTAAATAGAATGAATATTCTTCCTCTTCAATTTTTTGGTTAAAAATTTCAAAATAATCAAAGTAATAACCAGCGTCAGGTATTGCATTTATTTTTACTAGTGAATTTATCTGCAATGAAGAATGCGTAGTTTTAACTTCTCCTTGACCTTCAACTATTACATCTATACTAAATTCCTTATCTGTATCGATATCATTTACTTTAGTGCATGAACTAAAAAGTAATAATACTGAAAGAAATAAATACCTCCTCATTAGTAGCAAAATTATATTTAAAAAAAAATATGTTAAAAAAAAACCCACCATAAAGGTGGGTTTTATTATTTATCAAATTAAACTTGGTTTAATTAAAAATTGGAACTTTTGTATACTGATCGACAAGTCCAGGGAAATTTTCATTTGCAGCCTGCTCCTCAGGTGGATATAAATATCTTTGAGGAATAACGTTTGTTCCAGTATTTTTAATTCTTGTACCTATTAAGTTATTATTTCTTCTAACATCATGGAAAGTTGGTGCTCCAATAACAGATTTGAATTTTTCCATCATAATCTCCATTGTCATTGCAGCTGAAGTACTTAAACCTCTGTTTACCATACCTCCAGCAGCAAAATCTGCTGTTGTGTATGCATCAAAGTTTCCTCCATACTTACTATTGTTGTTAGCTCTAACTTTGTTAAGTGCAGCAAGTGCCTCATCTGGTGAAGTTGCTACTGCTGTTTCAGCAATAATTAATTGAACTTCTTCAAATGAAACAACTGGGTAATTTCTATCTACTGCAGCAAAACCGTCAGTTGTATTCATACTAACTCCATTACTTTGATCTACATACCATTCAAATCTACCTGATTCGTCAGTTTTTGCGTTTCCACTATAAATTGACGATGCAGGATTAATTAAGTCTGACATGTAACTATTTTGAACTCTAAGATAATCTTGTCTTTCTTCGATTTCAAACATCCAGAATAGATTTTCCATATAGTTTGTAGTAGTGTGAATAATGTCCCAATCGTTATCAGTGCTTGTAAAGTTTGCAGCTTTTGCAGCAGACAAAGCAGCTGCGTTATTACCCATTGCTAAATTATATCTAGCTAATAGTGCATTTCCTATTTGACTCCAAGTTGAAGATGTAGAAAATACATTGTTAGCAGCAGATACACTACCAGATTTTTGAATACCAGCCTGTATTAATGCAATTGCACCGTTCATTACAGTTGCCTGTGATTCATAAACTGGATCCGGGAAATCAGGATTATTTACCTCTGAAAATGGAATATCTCCGAAAACAAGTGCTGTTTCTGCAAAATAATATCCTTCAAGTATTTCGGCTATACCTTGTATTTGAGCGTTACCAGCTT
>Ga0181575_10000807_pt1 | contig 22516 bp, 22 predicted proteins | sample 101ome_23_FD_145599 | JGI IMG/M metagenome (GOLD analysis project Ga0181575, IMG submission 145599) | Coastal salt marsh microbial communities from the Groves Creek Marsh, Skidaway Island, Georgia - 101411CT metaG (spades assembly) | ecosystem: Environmental > Aquatic > Marine > Intertidal zone... | reverse complement strand
GCGAACCACTGAACGTCAATTGCTCACCCAGGTCGACATTCTGCGGCAGATCGCCGCGCGATACGAATCTGACCTAAGCACCGTTGCCGACGCACCCGCTGCTGAGTTGATCGAAAAAGCCCTGAGCATTACGGGCCTCAAGCGGGAACCGCTGCCATTCGGATCGATTGTCGCCGCGACCCCGGAGCAATCCGTCAACCTGACCTACAATGCCAACAATGTGCTGCATGTGTTTGCACTGCCTTCTTTGATCTGTCGCTATGCGATGACTCATTCTGGCTGTGGCGCTGCAGACATCACGGCTTTTGTCAGACAGCTCTACCCCTATTTAAAGGCAGAGATGTTTCTGCCGTGGCAGGCGGCGGAACTGGAAGATGCGGTCACAGCAACTATGATCAAGTTGACAGAAACACAGCTGTTGCAGATCGAACCGGCGCACGGCCAGGTCAGCCTGCCGGTACCGGAGTCGGTCGAATTCAGTTGCATGCAGGACCTCAGCAACCTGACAGATGCCACCCTCGAGCGATTTTTCATCGTGCTCTCATTGCTGAAGCAGGACCAGCACCTGAAGGCAAAGACACTGGAGACCGCCGCTGCAAAGATTGGCGCCCAGTTGTCAGCCCTTTACGGTATCAATTCGCCCGACTTCTTCGAAAAGTCACTGTTCTCAACTTTCGTCTCGACGCTAAGAGCGCAATCGGTGATCAGCACTGATCTGTCAGCCTCCCCTGATCTGCACCAGGTTGAATCAGTCATCGCAGAAACGATCGATGCCAATGTGCGCTACAACATCCGACATGCCGTTAACGGTTTCCATGCCGCTCATGAGGCAGCAGGGTAAATCTCGTAGCAGGCGTTGCGCTGGGCGAAAACATGGATGGGCGCTGCGGGCGGTTGCCAGATCCCGGCAGCAGGTCTTTTCAATACAATGCGTCGACCCGCCTGTCGTCGAGCTGCCAATAGCAGCGACAGCGCATCCTGGTCGGTACCGATAAAATTCTGCAGCGCCTGCATCTCACCCTTGACGGCGGCACTGCCCTGTTTTCTCGGAAACATCGGGTCGAGGTAGATAACATTAGCCGCAACCTCGGTTTGTGTCAGCATCACAATCGAATCGGCCTGCTGCACTGTGATGCGGGACACGGTTGCAGATAATCGCGGGTGCTGTGCCGCCCGAGCCAGACCATCCGCAAGCAGCGTCGCGAGGACCTTTGATCGTTCTACCAACGTCACTTCGCAGCCGAGATGGGCCAGCAGAAAACCATCCCGCCCAAGCCCGGCCGTACAGTCGAGCACAGACAATCCCGGCTTTACGCCAACGGCGCGAGCCACCAGTTCACTGCGACGGCCGGCAGCGGCCAGGCGGCGCAGGTAGGCGGGTGAGTCGAAACGAATTCGCAGGGGCTTCATGGCGACAAAGCTGTCGCTCAGGCCATAGCCTTCCTCATCTCTGATCAAACGAAACCGGCTCATCGACTCTTCTGTGCGACTTCTTCTCGAAGATAGACGGGACTGGCATTGAGCGCATCAACGGTGCGGCCGACTGCGAGGTAGGCACGCCCAAGGGTATGCAGCGCCTTGACCGAGGGTACGGTCTCATCCAGGACAGCTTCGAATCGTGCACCCGTCGCTGATTCTATCTTGTCCTGCAGTGCCCAGGCATTGCCTACGCCAACCCAGGTACCCGCCGCTGACAGGCGCTCAAGATCGACCACATCGGCCACCCCCTCGTTGATGACAGGTTCAACGATATCCCCGCTGGCACGATAGCCGCCGTAGTAAATTTCTTCCAGACGGGCAGTCAACGCGACAAAGATATTCGTTTCATCACCGCCGTCCCGATAAGCCTGGGCGAGCGCCGCCATGGACGATACTGGAATCAACGGCAGGCCGAGGCCGTAGCCAAGTCCCTGGACGACACCAACCGAAATACGCAGACCAGTAAATGAACCGGGTCCCTGGCCGAAGATAATGCCATCCAGTTGTTTCAGAGATGTCGCTGTCTCAGCCAGCAGTGCTTCGATCGATGGCAGGATTTCACGGCTGTGTGAAGCACCGGGGACCGATGTGCGATCAACCAGTTCATCCCCACAAGCCAGACCAAGAACGGTGGACCGGGTGGAAGTGTCAACTATCAGCAGGTTCAAAAGGCGACCTTGCGAAAAGGCATGATTATAGTTCGTGCAGCCAGGCCGACGCATCCTCTGCTGATTCGAGCCATTGCATTTGCGGCAGATTGCTCCTGACATAAGCGCCATACTGGCGCGTCCGGACGCGGACATCGCCAAGCACAAACAGACCACGATCACTTTCATCACGCATCAGGCGACCGAATCCCTGTTTCAGTGCGAGCATCATCTGCGGCAGTGACAAAGCGACGAAACTGTTCTCACCATTGGCCTCCAGCGCAGCACATTGGGCCCGAAAAACGGGTTCCACCGGACTCGGAAACGGTAACTTGTCGATGACTACCAACTTCAGATCAGCGCCCCGAGCATCGACCCCTTCCCAGAAACTCTGGGTACCCAGCAGCACCGCGTTCGGCGTCGAGCGAAAGGTTTCCAGCAGACGCGAACGGGACTGGGAACCCTGGACGAGAAGGGGCAGCCCCGAGTCATGCAGGTATGTAGCCGCCTTGCGCAGCGCCTCGTGACTGGTAAAAAGCAGGAAACTGCGGCCTGGGTTGGCATAAAGCAGCGGAGCGACAGCATCAACAAGCTGACGTGTGTGTTCCGTGCTCGATGGTTCAGGCAGACTTTCAGGCACCCAGCAGCGGATTGCCGATGAATAATCAAAAGGGCTGACTGCGATATGGTCACCACCGCCCTGCAACCCAATCTCGTGTCGGAAGTGCGAAAAAGTCCCGTCAGTGCTGAGCGTTGCCGAGATGAATATCCAGCTGACCTTACTCTGTTCAAACACCGCAGACAGTTCCGAGCCAACCGACAGAGGCGAGAGATGGATAACAAATCCATTATGGCGTCGATCAATCCAGTGTACGAAGTCGGTATTCTTGTCTGTCACTTCGGTCAACAATGCAAACAGGTCAATGAAACGTTCTGTCCGCACAAGCAGCTGGGCCAGTTCCTGGCTGCGATCCCTGGCACGCGTAAGTTCGTCGCCAAGCGCCAGGAGTGCCAGGTCGACTTCCTGCAGCACCTGTGCCGCCAGACACACTTCATCATCCTCTGCCGCCCACGCGGCCCGAGCGTTCATGGCATGCCAGCGGTTGAAGTCCACTTCGTCAGAGGACCCAAAGTTTTGCCGGAGTTGATCCAGCCGACCCTCCAGGTGGGACACCGCATCCGTCAGCGCAGGGTCATCGTTCCCCAGCAGTTTGAGTGCCACCCGCACATCCCCGATCAATGTCGTCAACTGGAAGCTGCTGATCTGCATGCCAAAAAACTGCCGCGCCACCTGAGGAATTCGATGCGCCTCGTCAATAATGACAGCATCCGCCTTGGGCAGAATAGCGGCCAGGTTTTCCTCTTTCTGCGCGATATCAGCGAATAACAAGTGATGGTTCACCACGATAAGATCGGCCTCTGCCGCTCGTTTCCGCGCGCGATAAAGCGGACAAACATCGAAATCAGGGCAACGGCCGCCCAGGCAGTTGTCCCGAGTACTGGTAATAAGCCGAATGAGACCGGGATTCTCTTCCGGATCCAGCGTCTCATTGATATCCCCCGTGGAGGTCTGACTCCACCAGGTCCTGACGGCGATCAGGCGATGCAGCAACTCACCCTCATCACTGATTGCTTTCAGGTTCGCTTTGAGTCGATGCGGGCAAAGATAGTTTCCACGCCCCTTTAACTGAACAATGCGCTTATGCGGGAACAGCGACTGGATTATCGGTACATCCTTACCCAGGAGCTGGTCCTGCAGGTTTCGTGTTCCCGTGGACACCACTATTCGCTTGTTGGCGGCAAGCGCCGGGACGAGATATGCCAGTGTCTTACCAATGCCTGTACCTGCTTCAAGCAGACAAGTTTCAGATGACTCGAGTGCGTCAGCGATCATCTGCGCCAGTTCGACCTGAACTTTTCGCGGCACAAAGGCATCCACGAGACGTGGTAACTCGGTGTTAAACAGCTCAAGCAGATCGTGCATGTTGATTCCAGTCAGCGCATCCAAGATGATGATCTTCGAGCGGAAGGACCTCGAACAATGGGTATTACAGCAATCGTACTGGCGGGCGGGCAAGGTTCAAGAATGAATCATCAGGACAAGGCCTGGGTTAACCATGCCAGCAGACCCCTGATTCACCACGTGATTGAGCAAATCAGAGACAGCGTCGACGATATTGTGATCAGCCGAAACCGCCAGCATCCGGGATACGATGCACTGGGTTATGCCTGTGTCAGCGATATTCTTGAAGGGTTCCAGGGTCCACTGGCGGGTGTACTCAGCTGCGTACCACATGTCATGACAGAGCTGGCGCTTATCGTGCCCTGCGATACGCCCAACCTGCCGCCTGACCTGGCAGGACGCTTACTGGCGGGCAAAGGCAAAGCCAGCGTTGCTGTCGCCGCACACGATGGCAAGATTGAACCCCTGATTTTTCTCGCCGACAAAAATGTGCTCGCCTCAATCAAGGACTACCTGGACACCGACCAACGGTCGGTAACAGGATGGCACCAGACGCATCACTTTAATGCAGTTTCTTTCGGAGAGGAGAAGTCCTGCTTCGAGAACATCAACAGGACGGAACAGCTACAAGTGTAGCCGACGTCGACTAAGGCCTTGCGAATCGGCGCCAGCCGGGAAGAGGCGGAAAAGAAAAAGCCCTCCAAGGGGGAGGGCTTTTATCTCATTACTTCTTCTTTTTCGCTGCTGGCTTCTTCTTAGCGGCGGCCTTTTTCTTAGCGGCCGGCTTCTTCTTAGCAGCTACCTTTTTCTTGGCAGCTTTCTTTTTAGCAGCTGGCTTCTTCTTAGCAGCAGGCTTCTTCTTAGCGGCTACTTTTTTCTTAGCAGCCTTCTTTTTAGCAGCAGGCTTCTTCTTCGCAGCAGCCTTTTTCTTTGCGGCTGGCTTTTTCTTTGCAGCTGCCTTTTTCTTGGCAGGCGCTTTCTTCTTAGCTGCCGGCTTCTTCTTGGCAGCTACCTTTTTCTTGGCAGGTGCCTTTTTCTTTGCAGCCGGTTTCTTCTTCGCAGCTTTCTTTTTCGCAACCACTTTCATCGCTCCTATTTTACGTTGAAAAGTTTTACAGCTGTATTTTTGCGCTGTATCTATCTCTGTGTTTGTCTTCCGTCGTTCTTATCACCAACCAGCCAAACCCGGTTGGTTTCCGACTCCCACCAAGAAAACAATCAATACAGTGCGAATACGATGCAGAGTTTAGAAAATATTTTTCTGTTTGCACACCTTTTTTTCTGTCATTTATCAACTTTCAACGAAAGGTTTCCAACATTACTTTATAGCCAGACTCAGCGAAGTCGTTTTATACAACAGTTTTATTAAGGGGAATCACTGATCGAGAATCGCAAAAATGATTCCACGAATTTGATCGGTGCCGCCGGTGCCGTCAATTGCATGATAGCGAACTGAACGCGCTGCATCTTCAGACATGTTTTTGTAAAAATTCACCAGCGGCGCAGTCTGGTCGCGATACACGTTGAGCCGCTCTAAAATGGTTTCTTCCTTGTCGTCGTCGCGCTGCACCAGGGGCTCACCTGTCTCATCATCCTTACCTTCTTCTGCAGGGGGGTTGTGAGTAATGTGATAGACACGACCCGAAGCCTCGTGCACGCGCCGCCCTGAAAGTCTCGAGACAATCTCTGCATCAGGCACCTGGATCTCAATCACGCAGTCGATCTGGATACCCTGGCTGACAAGCGCCTCTGCCTGCGGAATCGTCCTGGGGAAACCGTCAAACAAAAAGCCATTGCGACAATCATCTTTCTCGATTCGCTCCTTGACGAGGTCAAGGATGATCTCATCTGTAACCAGCGCCCCGCTGTCCATCACCGCCTTCACCTTTTTGCCGAGTTCCGTACCCTCGCGGATCGCCTCCCGCAACATGTCTCCGGTGGAGATTTGCGGGATACCGTATTTCTCGACAAGAAACTGCGCCTGGGTGCCTTTGCCGACCCCCGGCGCTCCCAACAATATCAATCTCACTGTTTACTCCTGGATTAAGTTGTTCTGTCAGGCTGCCGCCACGGTCCGTCTGGCCTTCAGTACATTAGGCAACTGTTCGATACGCTCAAGCGTCTCGAGCAGTCGATTCAGCTGCGCCACCTCAATGACCATGTTTACACAGACCTTGTTATTGTTCTTATCAGTCATCGTATGGATGGACTGAACGTTAGTCCTCTCTCTCATTAGAATCCCGGTGATGTCGTGAAGCAGGCCAAACCGGTCATAGGCATTGACCTCAACATGAACAGGGAAAGTGGCCTCAACAGTATCCCGCCACTCCAGCTGCAGCAAACGACCATAGACATCAGCCTTCAGCGCCTGGAGGCAGTCCTCGCGGTGTACGAAGACCACTTCTTTGTCATTGATCACCCCTACCACGGGATCACCGGGTACCGGCTGGCAGCATTCCGCAATCTCAGAATGCAGGTCACCCTGGCCGACAATCCACGACTCCTCGCCTGCTTCTTCTTCCATGCCGAGGTTCAGCTGCAGGCCAGCGCCCTCAAGATTAGCCAGATCCAGGGCCTCTTCGACGATGTTGATGGCTTCGGTCTCACCGATGGCTATGGAATAAAACAACTCATCAGCTGAATCAAAACCAGCGCGATCCACAAGCTGGGCAAATTCGAAATTTTCAACACCCAGATAGGTCAACTCGTCGACCAGCAGGCGCTTGCCTTCATCGATATTCTTCTGCTTCTCTCGGCGCCCGAACCAGCTCTGTACTTTCGATCGGGCACGACTAGTCGCGATAAACCCGAGGTGTTCGTGCAGCCATTCGCGGCGCGGCTCAATTTCATCCCCGAGCACCACCTCTATGCGATCACCCGATTGCAGCGCTGTATTAAGAGGCACCATCCTGCCGTTTACTTTCGCGCCGCGGCATTTGTGACCGACTTCCGTGTGCACTCGATAAGCAAAATCAACCGGCGTAGCGCCGGGCATCATGTCAACGACATCGCCTTCTCGCGTGAAAACGTAAATACGATCAACACTAAGGTCGCCAAGCAGCTCTGGCTCATCAGGATCCTCAACACCCTCGACAATCTGTCTGAGCCATTCGACACGCTGCTCGTAGGATTCAGAACCTTTCTTGTCACCGGTATCCTTATATTGCCAGTGGGAGCAGACACCGAACTCAGCTTCTTCATGCATTTCCTTGGTACGAATCTGGACTTCTAGGATCTGACCGTCCGGCCCGACCACCGCAGTGTGCAACGACTGGTATCCATTTTCCTTCGGGTTCGCAATGTAGTCATCAAACTCGTTAGGAATGTTACGCCAGAGGTTATGCACGATACCAAGGATCCGATAGCAGTCGTCGACATGATCGACCAGTATTCGTACTGCCCTGACATCATAGATCTCGGAAAATGGAATGCCCTTGCGGTGCATTTTGCGCCAGATGCTGTAGATATGTTTCGGCCGCCCCGATATGTCGCAGTCAACCCCGATCTGTTTGATGCGCCGGGTCAGTTCGGCAATCACGTCGCCGATGTATTCCTGCCGGGCCGAGCGTTTTTCGGCCAGCAGGGATGCAATACGCTTGTAGGCGATCGGCTCCTGCAGACGAAATGACAGATCTTCGAGTTCCCACTTGAGGTGTCCGATGCCAAGGCGATGCGCCAGCGGCGCGTAAATTTCAAAGACCTCTCGTGCCAGCGTTTCTGCCTGAGGCCCGGGTCGTTTGACGGCATTTCGTATTCGACAGGTTCGCTCGGAAAGCTTCAGCAGGGCAACGCGGACATCATCGACCAGCGAAACGAGCAGCTGCCGCGCCTGCTCAAACTGGTCTTTCTTCTCACCCAGCACAACACGGGAAGTACCAAACTGAATATCGCTGATCGCCGCCATTTTCAGCACGCCTTCAATCAGGTGCGCCACGTCTTCCCCAAACTGCTTGCGTACATGGTTCAGTGTCAGCTGATTCTCACGCACAGCCCGGTAGATAATTGCCGCAACCAGGCCATCCTCATCAACGTGTAACTCGTTCAGGATTTCGGCCATCTCGAGGCCTAAAAGATAGCTGCTGTGGCCTTCTGCCCAGATTGAATTGGAGGCGAGCGCCTTGCCTTCCGCGATCTCTGACATCTCACAGACATCGCGCAGGCGAGACAGGTTCAGTTCCGGTCGCTCATCACCTATCTTGCACAACCACATCTCCAGATTGATGGAACCATCAACCAGCTCTGGTTGTGCTTGTCTGACCTTGACCATAACGAAGAGTTAAACGCTAAGTTGCTGAACTGAGGCAACTAACTGCGTTTCTCGGTGGCTTCCTGACGGATGAAAAGGGCAATGGATTCAACGTGCGTTGTGTGTGGGAACATATCAATTATTCCAGCGGATCGGATCGTGAAACCCTGATCGACCAGAATCTCGCCATCTCTGGCCAGCGTCTCCGGGTTGCAGGAGACGTACACTACCCTCTCTACATTGCGTGTTTCAAGTTTTTTCACAAGACTCATAGCACCGCTTCGAGGCGGGTCCAGCAGCACCTTGTTGAAGCCAGTAAAACCGGGGATTTCCACCGATTCATCGTGCAGATCAAAAACTCCGAAATCTGCGTTAGTGATGCCGTTATGGCAAGCGTTGTGCCTTGCGCGATCAATGCTGGCAGCTGAAAACTCTGCGCCAAAAACCTGCGCACCACTGCGAGCCACGGCCAGGCTGAAGTTGCCAATGCCGCAGAAAGCATCCAGGACCTGATCAGACGCATCGAGTGCCAGCAGTTCTATCGCACGATTTACCATAAGGCGATTGACAGCGAGGTTAACCTGAGTGAAATCCTGCGGTGCAAACGCAAACGTAAGGTCAGCATCCGGCAGGCTGAAGTGGAGGAGCGCATCAGGCTCACTGCCCGATGCCAGAGACAGTGGAGTGACCGACTCCGGTCCGCCGGACTGCAGATAGATTTTCAATTGGTGCACCTGCGCAAACTGCCTGAGAAGCCCGATATCTGCATCAGCGAGTGGTTCCAGGTGCCGGAAGATCAGGGCAGTCTCGGTATCACCAGCAGCCACTTCAACCTGAGGCACCGCCCGCATGACCGTGAGACTACTAACCAGGTTTTCCAGCGGCTGGATCAGTTCACCCAGCACTGGAATCAGGACCGGACAGTTTTCGATATCGGCGATATACGGTTTCTGCTTCTCGCGAAAACCAACCAGCACCCGGTTTTTCTTCTCGACGAATTTCACTCCCAGTCTCGCCTTGGTTCTGTAGCCATAGGGTTCTGCAGACAGGGGCGGCAGCCATGCCTGCGCACTGAGGGGCTGCAGGCAGGATTCGAGATGCGCCTGTTTCAGGACAAGCTGTTCAGCGTGTGCGAGGTGCTGAAAACTGCAGCCGCCACAATAGAGCGCAGCCGAACAGCGGGGTTCAACTCTGTCAGCTGAATTCTTCAAAACTTCTGTGACGCGAAAGTATTGACGCTTACGCTTTCTGGCAATCGGTTGCGCCTGCACAGATTCACCGGGGAGGGCGCCATACACCGCTGCATGACCGTCATTGCCATACCCACACCCGTCGACCGCGAGCGTATCGATTGTAATCAGTTCAGGTTCCGAGGACCGCATTGCGTCATCCGGGATTGTCGAGGAAGCGGAGTCTAGCAGTTAAGCCGCGGGGCGCAAATCAAGCGCGCGTGAAGACGCCCGTCGAAAGGTAGCGATCGCCGCGATCACAGACAATGGCAACAATAGTCGCGTTCTCCACTTCCTGACTGATTTGCAGCGCCCCGGCAACCGAACCACCCGAGGACACGCCACAGAAGATACCTTCTTCTGTCGCAAGACGACGCATGGTGCGTTCTGCCAGCTTCTGATCCATATCGATCACGCGATCGACGTTCTGATCGCTGTATATCTTTGGCAGGTAGGCTTCCGGCCAGCGCCGGATGCCAGGGATCTGCGACCCCTCGACCGGCTGCAGGCCGACAATCTGAATATCGGGTTTCACTTCCTTGAAGTAGCGGGAACAGCCCATGATCGTACCTGTCGTTCCCATGGAGCTGACGAAATGCGTAACCTTACCGCTGGTCTGACGATAGATCTCGGGACCCGTGCCACGGTAGTGCGCTAACGGATTATCAGCGTTGGCGAACTGGTCAAGAACGATACCTTTGCCCTCTGCCTGCATTTGTTCAGCGAGGTCACGAGCGCCTTCCATGCCTTCCTGCTGCGTCACCATAATCAGCTCGGCACCATAGGCTGCCATCGCGGCCTTGCGCTCATCGCTCATGTGCGCCGGCATAATCAGCACCATACGGTATCCTTTGATCGCTGCCGCCATGGCCAGGGCGATACCGGTATTGCCGCTGGTTGCTTCAACAAGGGTATCACCCGGTCGTATATCGCCTCGCGCCTCGGCTCGCTGGATCATGCTGATGGCGGGACGATCTTTCACCGAGCCTGCCGGGTTATTACCCTCCAGCTTGACCAGGATAGTGTTCGTCGTTTCACCCGGCAGGCGCTGCAAGCGCACCAATGGTGTCTCACCTATGCAATCTTCGATGGTTGGGTATTCCGACATAGTCACTGCAAAAACTGAGAAGCGGGCAAGCCAATCATAGGAGACGGCCACCAATTCCTATAATATCAGGTTCGTCTAATGTAATTCATTCGAGTCATATCCTGACTATCATTGACAACGCTTTGGTGATCTTCGCGCTGGGTGGCGTCAGCGCCATACTGGCCTTTGTGCTAGGTGCATGGCTGCTGCGTCGCAACGAGGCCGGGCCGACTGCTGGTGGGTACGCTGCAAACCCAGCATCGGATTCAATCCCGGCAAAGTCAAGCCCTGGCCAGGCGTCACTGGCTGATCAAGCCAGGACCGAGCGCTGGGCCGACCGCGAGCAGCTGGCTCAACTCACCCTGAGACGATTTATCGGTGCCTGCAACCGACAGGAAGACCACGAAAAGCTGCGCTACCTCGCCAGTCAGATGACGCAGCTACTGGGCAAAGCCGTTGTTGCGGAAGGGAGCGCTGCAGAGGAGCTGATCCCGCTGCTTGACGACACGCTGGAGCTTGCGTTTCCTATGCTGGAAGAGCACGGCTGTTATTTTCATCTTGCATTCTCTCCGGATCTGCCTGACTGCATTGACATCGCCGGCTCTCTGGCGCGCCAGTCGATGCTGGAAGTCCTGCTGGCGACTGCCGCAACAAACCCCGACAGGCATCTGACGGTACAGATAGTTTGCAGCGACACCACTGTCAGCCTCGTATTCCCCACCGACGTCAAGCTCGATTCCCCGAGGCACCTGCACCTGCCTGGTGGTCACTGGCGTGACAAACACTGCTACACCCTGCCCGCCCGAACGATCGCCGGGCGTACCCCACCACGATCGATGACAGCGCTCTGCGCTCTCATCATTTCCGACCAGGCTGCCGAGCGACACAGTCTGCAAAACCGACTGGCCCTGCTCGGTGTCAATGCGAAAACTGCGATCGACACGAAATCGCCCGATATCTGTTTCGTGGCCAATGAAGACTCGCCAGGCTTCAAATCGATCGAGGCAATATTGCCTGGTGACGTGCCCATCGTACTGCTGCGCAGCCGGTCTGTTCTGATACGTACAGGCTGGCAGCAACTGGATGGTCCGGCGACTCAACAGCGGCTGGCTGCAGCCATCGCGAGCCTTGTTCTGCCCAAGGCAGAGAGGAAAGCGCTGAGGGTACTGATTGTCGACGACAACGAGGCCAACGCCGGTCTGCTCAGCAGACAACTGAGCGAACTCGGGCATCGCCCTTTGACAGCAGCCGGCGGGGATGCAGCGCTGGACTTACTCGACTGTGAAGCAGTTGACCTGGTTTTCATGGACGCACAAATGCCGGGTATGGACGGTGCAGCCACAACACGCGCGCTCAGAGCGCGGGGCTACAGCATGCCCGTGCTTGGCCTCACCGCTCACGTCACACACCAGGAGAAATTACAGTACCTCGCCGCTGGCATGTCGCAGGTTCTGTTGAAACCCATCAGGCGTGATGACCTAGTATCGCTGCTGTCCCGCCATGACTACAGCGGACAGACGCCCCCTCCGCGTCCTGTGGCGACAAATAGACGCCCACTGCCAATCATCGATATCGAGCTGTCACTGCTCAACGCCAATCAGCGCGCAGACATTGCTGCTGAATTGCTCGCGCTGTTGATCGACAATCTTCATCTGGACCAGCAGGCAATCAACCAGGCCAAAGACCTTTCGACAAGAAAGGCTGCTGTGCACAAACTGCACGGCGCTGTTCGATATTGTGGTCTGCCAAGATTGACCGCTGCCGTCGAGAAACTGGAAGCCGCGGTCAAACAGGGCGATGAGGAAGGAGTCAGGCTCTGCCTCAATCTTCTCAACGGCGAGATCTCGGCGATCAGAGCCTGGTACCAAAACAACCCTAACCCCTTCGCCGATGGTGCTGCCCGACAATCAGCCCTCGACTAATGACTCGCTGGCGACTGATGGACGGCGACAGCAAACGCCAGTGCATAGTCTTTCTCGTCTGACAAGCTGATTTGAATGGCCGTGATGTCCATCTGCCGGGCCCTGGCGCTCGCACCCGCATGCAACTCGACAAAGGGCGCACCGGCCGCATCACGCAGCACCAGGATGTCGGTGAAGTAGACGCCGTTTCGCATACCGCAGCCAAGGGCTTTTGACACAGCCTCCTTGGCAGCAAACTGGCGGGCGACGTAGGCAGCAAGGCGTCCGCCGCTAAGTCGGTCACGCCGTTCAGCTTCTGCAAGGATGCGCGCAATAAAGCGATTACCGAAGCGATCGACAGAACGCCTGATCCGCCTGATATCAACCAGGTCTGTACCAACACCCACAATCATCCCGCAGTGTCTCCGCTTGATTCCCGGAAACGGGCCCGGAACAGTGCCCGGCTCTTCAGAGGCTTGTCGCCCAGCAGCTGGGCCAGCGAGGTCCGAGTCAGGCGACGCAGACGCCGCGCATCCACCACCATCAGATTGCCTGCCTCAATCGCGTTCAACTCGATACCTGGGTAAATATCATCACCCGACTGTTCGGTGCGATAGAAACCTTCATTGACGACAAATCGATAGCGGCCCTCCGGGTCAACCAACTGGCCATCACCGGCATCAAACTGCACGTTGATCCCATAGCCCAGCGCCTGCAGTAATCGCAATTCAAACAGGCGGATGTAAGCTGCCGTGTCTTCGTCCCTCGCCAGCACCTCAAGCAGCGCCTTGTAATCATCAAACAGTGCGGGCATCGGGTCGAACTTGCCCAACAACCGGTAAAGCAATTCATTGATATAAAGGCCGAGAAACAGCGGCTCACCTCTGATAGCAGCCGTACTGCCGGCAAAATCGATGGTTGTCGCAGTCTTCAGCTCACCGCGGCCCGTTGCTGCCACCAGGAGCGGTGTAAAGGGTTGCAGCCTGCCGCGCATGCGTGACTTCTCGGACCTAGCACCACGCACCACGATCGAGTACCGCCCCTCAGCACGGCCAAGCAAGTCAACAATCAGACTCGTGTCGCGGTAACTGCGGCTGTGCAAAATATAGGCTTCAGCGAGCTGCCTAGTACTCATCGTAACCCAGGCTCTTCATCGCACGTTCGTCATCAGACCAGCCCGACTTCACCTTGACCCAGGTATTCAACACGACCCGGGTGCCAAACACGTCCTCCATGTCACGCCGGGCATCAATGCCAACGCGCTTCAAACGTTCACCCTTGTTGCCAATCAGGATTCGCTTCTGGCCTTCTTTCTCGACGAAAATCGTGGCCTCGACTGTCGCCAGCTGATCCTGTTCGACAAATTTCTCGATCTGGATGGTCAGCGCATAGGGCAATTCATCACCCAGCTGGCGCATCAATTTTTCTCGCAGTATTTCCGCTGCGAGGAATCGCAGGCTGCGATCAGTGACCTGCTCTGAATCAAAGTAGAAGGGTGACGCCGGCAGACTGTCACTAATCACCTTATCCAGGGTATCCAGGTTCAGGCTCTTCTCAGCAGACACCGGCACCAGCTCAGCGTCGGGAAACTTCTCCTGCAGTGACTGCAGGAGCGGCAGCAGTGTTGCCCGATCCTGTACCAGGTCCACTTTATTGATGACCACAATCTGCTTCGCAGCCACTTTTTTGAACAGGTCGGCAACCAGATCGTCTTCCTCAGTCCAGCGATTCCGATCGACCAGGAAAAGCACCACATCAACGTCCCGCAAAGCTGACTTCGCACTCTTATTCATGTAGCGGTTGATTGCACGGGCTTCCTTAATGTGAATACCCGGCGTGTCAACAAACAGCATCTGGCAGTCACCCTCGGTTTTGATCCCCAAGAGGTTATGCCGCGTGGTCTGGGGTTTTTTCGACGTGATGCTGATTTTTTGCTTTAGCATGCCATTGAGCAGGGTCGACTTGCCCACATTCGGCCGGCCAATAATGGCGACGTACCCGCAGCGCATCAGTGCCCCAGCGCCTCGAGTGCGAGTTCCGCGCCCTGCTGCTCTGCCCGCCGAATAGAAGTACCCCTGGCCCGCACCGGTTCATCCAGCTGCGTCGAACGGACTTCGATTTCGAACTCCTGGTTCGGGGATTTGCCGCTGGAACCTATCAGAATGTAGTCAGGCACGGGTTCGCCTCGGCTTTGCAGGAGTTCCTGCAGGCGGGTTTTGGCGTCTTTCTGCAGATCCGCCTCAGACAGGTTGTCGAGGCGGGACTGGAACAGTGCGCGGATCAGATCAGCCGCCCGACGCGTTTCACTGTCAATCAGCACGGCGCCGATGACGGCCTCGAGGGCATCCGCAAGGGTAGAAGCACGATTGCGGCCACCGCTTTTCATCTCACCGCTGCCCATGCTGAGATAATTGCCGAGCTCTATTTCCCGGGCGACTTCAGCAAGCGTATGACGCCTCACGAGTTTCGCTCGCAGCCGAGACAAATCACCTTCGGTCACATCAGGAAATTGGCGATAGAGAGCCTCGGCAATCACAAAATTGAGAATAGAATCGCCGAGGAACTCCAGCCGTTCATTATGGGTGTCACTGAAGCTGCGATGAGTCAGAGCCTGGGTCAACAAGCCTGGATCATTGAACTGGTAATCGAGAACTCTCTGGAGTTTCTCTCTGGCTGACACTGATACCTAGTCTCTGAGCTCAATCTGCTTATTGAAAGAAGCGATCATGTCAATGTTTTGAATCAGGGGCATGCGCACCTCGTAGTCAAGAACCACGTCAGTACCCCGACCTGAACGCTTAATCTCGACATGCTCATGGATAGGGAAATCACGGATGTTGTTCAGCTTGAAACGCTGCTTCATCACGTCTATCAGCTGTGCATCGGTTTTGATCCCCAGCCCGTTTTCTTCTGCCATCTTGTCCATGACGGTCGACATCGTGTTGTGGTCCATATAAAGCGGTATCAGTTTCGCGCCCAGGGATAGAGCACTGCCAAACACCAGGACGCCGAGAATAATGCCGCCCATCGATCCTCGCTGTCGGCTTCTATTCAGGTTGTTCATCTTTCGCATAAGGATCACCCTCACTGTATCCTACCGTTGCGGGAAAACTCAGGCAGCCTCAAACCTGGTTTCTTGTGCAGCCAGATTGCGACCGCTTTACCCACTATGTTCTCTTCAGACACCAGACCCCAATACCGGCTGTCGCTGCTTTGATCCCGGTTGTCGCCCATCATGAAGTAATGGCCTTCCGGTATGACCCACTCTTCAACGCGTGTATCCCTGAAGGGATTGCGCTGAATCATGTGTTCAACCTCACCCAGTTTCTCCCGGTACTGCAGGTAGCGCGGGTTCACCGGCGGTATCTGTGCAACAAACGTCTGATTCTGCCGCTTGCCATTAATATACAGCGTCTTGTCCTGATAACGAACCCTGTCTCCAGGGATACCCACGACCCGCTTGATGAAGTATTCGTCCTGGTGAGGCGGAATAAACACCATGATCTCACCATTTCTTGGCTCATCCATAGCGACAATCTTGGTGCCGATAACTGGCAGGCGGAGCCCGTAGGTGTACTTGTTGACGAGAATAAAATCACCCACTTCCAGGGTAGGAATCATGGAACCTGTCGGAATCTGGAATGGTTCGAACAGAAAGGACCTTAAAACCAGAACGATCGCAAGCACGGGGAAGAAGGAAATCGAGTACTCAACCACCGTGGGTTCAGCCAGCAACTTCTCTTTCTGCTGGTCACTCACATCACCGGCGGCAGCCACCGCTGCGTGGCGGCGCGGGCGCAGCAGGAAATAGTCAAGAAGCCACACGAGGCCGGTGAAAGCTGTGGCCAGCACCAGAATCAACGGAAAATTGATGCTCACTTCCCTACCTTCAGCACTGCGAGGAAAGCCTCCTGCGGAATCTCAACACTGCCGAGCTGCTTCATGCGCTTCTTACCCGCTTTCTGTTTTTCGAGCAGTTTCTTCTTGCGGGTAATGTCGCCGCCATAGCACTTCGCCGTGACATTCTTACGCAGCGCCTTGACGGTCTGGCGAGCGATGATCTGACCGCCGATCGCTGCCTGGATGGCAACATCAAAAAGCTGGCGCGGAATCAGTTCCTTCATCTTTTTGGTCAAAGCATAACCCTTGCTACGGGCATCGTCCCGATGCACGATGATGGCAAGTGCGTCGACTTTATCACCATTGATTAGCACATCGAGTTTCACCAGGTCCGAGGTCTGGAAACGATCAAAGGCGTAATCCAGCGAGGCAAAACCTCTCGATACTGACTTCAACCGATCAAAGAAATCGAGCACCACTTCGTTCATCGGCAGGTCATAGGTCAGCGACACCTGCTGCCCGACAAACTGCATATCTTTCTGCAGACCACGTCGCTCAACGCAGAGCGTGATGACACTACCCACGTGCTCTGAGGGCACCAGGATATTCGCCCTGACGACCGGCTCCCGCATCTCGGCAATAGTTGACGGATCTGGTAACTGCGACGGGTTATCCACCTGAGACACTTCATCGGTCTTGGTGACAACCTCGTAGATCACTGTCGGTGCTGATGTGATCAGGTCCAGGTTGTACTCGCGCTCAAGCCGCTCCTGGATAATCTCCATGTGCAGCATGCCGAGGAACCCACAGCGAAAACCATTGCCCAACGCATCTGAGCTTTCAGGCTCGTACACCAGCGAGGCGTCGTTCAGCGTCAACTTTTCAAGCGCATCACGAAAATTGTCGAAATCGTCTGAACTGACCGTGAACATGCCAGCATAGACCTGCGGTTTGACCTGCTCGAAACCGGGCAGCGCCCCAATCTTCTCTGCGTCACTGGCGAGCACCAGCGTGTCACCCACAGGCGCCCCTTTCACGTCCTTGATACCCGCGACAACGAAACCAACCTCACCGGTATTCAGAACACCCGTTTCTTTTCGATGAGGCGTGAAGATGCCGACAGCATCGACCTGCTGCACTTTGCCGATACTCTTCGCGATGATGCGATCCTTGGCGGAGATTTTCCCCTGAACAACGCGAACCAGCGAGACAACGCCTAGGTAATTATCGAACCAGGAGTCGATAATCAGCGCCTGCAGCGGTTCCTCGCGCCGGTCTTCCGGGGACGGGATGACTTCAACAATCTTCTCGAGCAGCTCACGCACACCCAGACCACTTTTCGCACTGACCTGCAGGGCATCGGTGGCATCAATGCCGATAATCTCCTCGATTTCCTGGCTGACCCGGTCGGGTTCCGCCTGCGGCAGGTCAATCTTGTTGAGCACCGGCAGCACCTCGAGGTCCTGCTCAATCGCGGTATAGCAGTTGGCCACTGACTGGGCTTCGACACCCTGCGCCGCATCGACCACCAGCAATGCGCCTTCACAGGCGGCCATGGAGCGTGAAACCTCATAAGTAAAGTCAACGTGACCTGGCGTATCGATAATATTGAGCTGGTAAGTCTGGCCGTTATCGGCTTTGTACATGAGCGTAACGCTCTGCGCCTTAATGGTAATACCCCGCTCGCGTTCGATATCCATGGAATCGAGAACCTGTTCCGCCATTTCGCGATCTGTCAGGCCCCCGCACATCTGGATAAAACGATCGGCCAGCGTCGATTTGCCGTGGTCGATATGGGCAATAATCGAGAAATTCCTGATGTTGGCAGGATCAATCACTGAGTCTTTCTTAACCCGTGGAAGTAATGTGTCGGATTCTGTTTGCCGGGAAAGCGGCTACCGGGCAACATCTGCACGGAAGCCCCGCTTTCTGTGAAAAAAAGCGGGGCAAGTCTATAGCAAAGCAGCGTTGCACGCCATCGACCGGCGGCGCCGCTTATTCCGCTGGCATCCGGATCGCGATGAACTGCGGGCGCTTGTTGCGGACGATACGGCAGTGGACGGTGCTGTCATCCGGCACCGCCCTGACCAGCGACTCCAGCTGCTGGGCAGTATCGATCGGTTCACCGTCGAAATTGGTAATGACATCACCGCGCTGTATGCCGGCATCCCGCGCCGGACCGGCGTACACCTGGCTCACAACAACCCCACGGGGCACCTCAAGATTGCGGCGGTCCGCTGCTTCAAGATCGGCAACAGTGATGCCGATGCGGTTGCCAGAGGCCGCCTGGGAAGACGCACGACGTGATCCTGTGAGTTCCTGCTCATCCAACGTCCCGATCAACACGGGCACCGAGATGACCTTGCCGTTCCGGACAACGGTCAGGTCAGCTTCCTCGCCTACGGGCGTTCGACCCACCATGTGGGGCAAATCGGAGGACAGGTCAATCATACTGCCGTTGAAACCAGTGATGATATCCCCTTCCCGCAGCCCTGCCTCCTCAGCCGGGCTGTCAGCGTATACTTCCGTGACCAGAGCACCGGCCGGGCGGTCAAGGCCAAATGATTCAGCCAGATCGCGGTCAACGCTCTGGATCAGCACCCCAAGCCAGCCGCGCGAGACGCTGCCCTTGTCTTTCAGCTGCGCCACGACTTCCATGGCGACATCAATCGGAATTGCGAAAGAGAGCCCCATATAACCCCCGGAACGGGTAAAAATCTGGGAATTGATACCAACGACTTCGCCGTTCAGGTCCAATAAAGGACCGCCCGAGTTGCCCGGGTTGATCGCCACGTCGGTCTGGATAAAAGGCACATAGTTACTGCCACCGCCCTGCAGGCTGCGACCGGTGGCGCTGACGATACCGGCCGTCACGCTCATCTCGAAGTCAAACGGGGATCCTATCGCGATCACCCATTCACCGGCTTCGAGGTCTTCGGAGCTGCCGATCTTGACCGTCGGCAGGTCCTCCGCTTCGATTTTGATCAGCGCAAGGTCCGAAAGTGGATCAGTCCCGATCACTTTCGCCTCGCGTTCACGCCGATCGCTCAGCGCGACGATAATCTCATCCGCACCATCGACAACGTGGTTGTTCGTCAGGATGTAACCATCCGATTCAATAATGAAACCAGAGCCAACGCCGGGTCGCGGTGTCTGTTCGGGTCGACGAAAGAAACGCCGGAACATCTCTGGCACTTCTTCTTCGAAGTTCTCAAGGTTGCGTGCTGTCTGTACCGTGCGGATATTCACCACAGCGGGTGAAGCATCCTTAATCAGTTGCGGAAAGGCGGGGAATTCGGCCGCCGCTGTCTTCCCAGCCACCAGGCTCAATATGACAACCATGAACAAGCGTCGTATCAACACAAATCATCTCCACTGAATCTCAAAATATCCCAGCTCATGGGCCGACAAAGGCCGAGGCCGAGGCAGAAGCCCAGGATGGCCGTGGCAATGACCGCATTTTCCGGGAAACCCGCTAATTCGGCACCACTGATAAACAGCACCAACAGGAGCAGGGGCTTCACCAGACTGTTTACGATTAATCGACGCTGGTCGACCAGTTGCAGGGTCACTATGGCCTCAGGCGAATCTAACGGGAGTCTGACAGCGCTCACACGGCCGCCGCATCCGTGACATCCTCGACAGGCGGCAGACACTGCCAAATAACGCCCGGATGCGGGATCCCTGGAAAAGCGGTGGACCGACATGGTCAGTAGATAGCAGGTTCGACTGATTCGGCCACTTTGCGGGCCGTCTGCACGGGCACTTCGCCGACAACGGTAATCTGTGAGCCCGACGGCTTGAAGCGACGCGTAATGACCACAGTACCGCCCACAGTTGTTGCCATTTCTGGTAAAGCCGGCGTTTCTGCGCCTTCAACAAAGACTGACAGCGTTGCAACGCCGTCTGAAAAGTGCAGCCGGTTACCCTGCTGCCGAACCGGCCTGAAGCCATCGGGCAGCCAGCGAACACGCCAGACAGGCTTCTCCGGACCAGCCGCAGTATCAAGGGCCAGCCGATGCGAGGCCGTGTCACCATCAATCGCCGAGGCCAGTGCTGTCGCATCAATCTCACTGCCCACCTTCAGGCTGGAGAACTGGAAAATTTCCCGTACCCGGCCACGCTCAACCAGGTGGGACTGCAGCATAAGGCCCGTCTCTGCATCGAGCCAGAGCCGGTAACCATAGCGATCATTGAAACTCGGAGAAATCGAAAGTTTCACCGCCTCTCTGCCGGCAATCCGATCGGTACCGCGCATTGAGAGACGATAGAGGTTCTGCGTGGCCAGCACTCGCTCAGTGAAAGCGGGCGAGAACGGCCCGATCTGTACCGTGTGATCCGTGTCGATATCATCGGCTTCAGGGTGCAGGCAGATGATCTCATTGTCTTCCCGGTAGAGCTCACGCACCTTGCCATTCAGATTGAAGAGGCGCTCCTTCTCGACACCATCCTCCATGCGATGCACGATCCGAATCGTTTCATAGGTACTGCCCCGCATGTAGCTGAAGATACCATCGTAATTTTCCTGGCGCAGCGCATCGCCCATCTTCTGGAGCCAGGCAATCGCCTCGTCAGAGGCCTGTGCCGGCACACTGCAGGCCGAAGATATTCCCAACAGGACCAGTAGTCGGGCGAAAAGGGTTTTCAGAAGACGAGGACTCACGTTCGAATTACTTGCCAGCGGGCTCTTGCTTGAAATTGACCCATTGCTCGTTGCTGTTCGTCCTGGCCATGCGGTCGTGCTGGTTCAGGTAAGCCCGCAGCCGCCGCTGTTTTTCTTCATCAAGCTCTACCAGTTCGGGCGTCTGCTGGTCGGCCACCGTATTGCTGACAGTCTGCACTTCAACCGGTGTGCTCTGCCCGGCGTCGACAAGATTTGGGGCGTCCTCAGGCTGCTGGACACCAATAAAGACGGCTACGACGAGGGATGCTGCGAGCGCCAGACTACCCAGCACGACCCGGGTTGAGGAGGTCGCGGCCAGCGGCGCGTGCTGGTGCACATCCTCAGCGTCGATGGCGTCGCTGATACGGTCAAACAATGCCTGGTGATGTGCTGGTGTCAGCGACGACACTGGCTCCACACCGCGGCGGACTGTGGTTCTGACTTGCTGGTAGATTGCCCAGCGATCAACGAGCCCCTCTGCCGACCTGAATTCTCGCAATAGACGGTGCACTTCAATTTCTGAAGCTTCACCATCAATCAGCGCGGACAACGATTCTACTTTTGTATCTGTCACTCTTTATCCTCAACCCCGCAGAAATATAGGCAGTTCAACCTAGCGCTGCAATTCTTTTTTCAATGGCCTCCCTGGCCCTGAAAATCCTGCTCCTGACCGTACCAACCGGACATTCCATGACTTCGGCTATCTCCTCGTAACTGAAGCCCTCGAACTCCCGCAGGGTCACCGCCACCTTCAGCTCTTCGGGCAGTTCGTCGATCGCCTGGTAGATGACTTTCTCCAGTTCATCGGTGACCGTCACGTTTTCCGGGCTCTCGACGTCTCTTAAGACAGCAGAATCCGGCTGAAATTCCCCATCAACATCAATATCTGTGTCTGGCGGCCTGCGGGAGCGTGAAACCAGGTGATTTTTCGCCGTATTGATGGCAATCCGGTACAGCCAGGTGTAAAAGGCGCTGTCGCCGCGAAACCTCGGCAATGCCCTGTAGGCCTTGATAAATGCCTCCTGCGTGACATCCATGACCTCATCTGTGTCATTAATGTAGCGACTCACGAGGCCCGCGATCTTATGCTGGTATTTCAGGGCGAGCAGATCGAAAGCACGCTTGTCGCCGCGCTGAACTCGCTCGACCAGCTGTGCGTCTGTTGCTTCCCCTGTGCCCAAGATATCTCCTGATTTGGCTCGCCGCCCGTCAATCCGGGATAGTCAGCCTGGCTGATGAAAGAGACTGAGATTCCCGCCGGCGCAATAAGTTCACTGCCGGGAGCGCCCACTGCGCCGAGTGCGCCGAGTGCGCCGCGCATCATACCACGCAGCCCGGGCCCTATACGCTCTCTACCATTAATAGTAATCTCCAGCCCTGTTTTCAACACCCCGCGGAGAACCTCCCAGCGTGTCAGCCATCGAACATTATTGCGACGTCCTGATTATCGGCAGTGGCGCA
>Ga0181575_10000805_pt1 | contig 22540 bp, 20 predicted proteins | sample 101ome_23_FD_145599 | JGI IMG/M metagenome (GOLD analysis project Ga0181575, IMG submission 145599) | Coastal salt marsh microbial communities from the Groves Creek Marsh, Skidaway Island, Georgia - 101411CT metaG (spades assembly) | ecosystem: Environmental > Aquatic > Marine > Intertidal zone... | reverse complement strand
GTTCCCACCTAGCCAGTTGGTCACTGTCGTTCTTCGGTGCTTGTTGCCTGAGAACTCTCCCCTACCCTTTTGGGTGACTAGGAGGGAAGTGTCTCCGAATGGAGAGTAGTCGGCACTTATGAAGCGCTTCTTACCGCCGATATCGACCGCTAAGTTAGCGTCCACAGGGTCCGACACGACTCTACCACTGAGGTCGTCGTATTGAGCCTTTTCACATGTCCATCCAGTAGAGGTACACTTGACTGGTGTATAATTGGTCGGTATTTCCTAACGCTACTTCCAATGTAGATGTGAATGTGATAGACCCTGCGCCTGTCGAAGCGACTACGCCTATCTTAGTGCCGTCGCTCTTGTAGACGATGGAGCCTACGGGGAAGTTGGTGGTGGTAACGCTCTCACTTGGTGATGAGCCACCTGAGCCACTGGTATCATCTATTGATATCGTACTATCGCTAGTGGTATACGAACTACTAGGGTAATATCCCGATGCTCCTAGGGGATTAGTTCCACATATTACATATAGGCTAGATAGTCTAGTTATATCGATGAAGAATGCTTCTCCCGGATTTAGAGGAATACCTTGAGGGTGGGTAGCAAGGTCGCCATGTGCCTCTGAACCCATAGTCAGTCCGCCTATGTATAGAGTCACATCGTTGGCCGCATCGGTCTTCATGATGATTCCCTTCAATGCCTTGACGTCTCCCCCGAGCAAGTCGGAGAGTCTGTGAGCGATTCCCCTAGAGGCTCCACCACCCAAGTAGTTGGTCGGGGCCAGTCTCTTGTGACCTAGGCCATCGACGTCCGGAGAGAAGTGAGAACGACCCCTCTCGGTAGTTTGCAGGGAGTAGGTATGGTCACCATGCCTCAGGGCATTAATCGGTACTCTCTTGGAGTTGATTGTACCGTAGACCGTCGCATCCACTTCGTCTGACACGACCCTACCACCGCAGTCGTCGTATTGAGGATTTGGGTAGCGCATTGGTTATTACGATGTTCAAGAAGCCACCCTCATGCCGAGAGTCATCCGAGAAGGTGTAGCCACTCCGTATGGTGAGTGCAACATCTGTAAGCGCCCTACTAGAAGCCACGTTCTCGAACCGGCTATCTATGACGAGTTCACAACGGAAGAAGTAGTCGGGCGTGCTGATGACTATGCCTCCAAGCAATGGGAAGAGGTCGAAGAAGTAGTCAAGTATAGACTCGCGAAGAACGCAATCGTCCTATGTCACGGTTGCTATGTGGAGCAAGAGAAAAAACTCACCTCTATGGTCGACAAGAACTATGACCGTTGGATGGAAAGCCCTGCAACCTATGTCGCTAGAATCAGAACAATTGCAGAGACTTACAAGTACTACAAGTTCGAGGGAGAACTAGAGACTAAGATAAAGTCCCTAGTAAAGGCATTGAAGGGGTCTAAGAATGACAGATGAGGTAATCATGGCGAAGGTCAGCGCCTTTGCTGAGGAATTGAGACAACTCGGAGTGGAGGACTTCATCTTCGCCGCTGGTTCTTCAGATGGTTCACTTGCATTACAGTACGACGGTGACGCTAGGGGAGTGGCTTTTCTAGCCATGACAACCCTGATGAACGCCATGTTCGAAGCAATCGAAGAACAAGATATGAGGTTAAAGTATGGACGAGAAGATAACGGCGAATGAGTGGGATAAGCGTAAGGCTTGCCCTATATGCAGGGATATCGCTGAGAAGAAGGTGAACCTCGATGGAGAGGTCATGCTCCACCCTAAAACCGGAGAGCCGCTTCACTGCCCCGTTTGCGATTATCCTGAGACCAAGATGTACCACGACATAGGTGGTGTTGAATCGAAGAGAACTTCGGAGAGAGGAGATACCCAAATATGGAATCACTTGATTTCGGTCAAGTGCGAAAGTTGTGGTTGGAAGCACGTCGTCGACAACATGGTTTGCCTCGGCGACCCTTGGGACGAAGTATTCGGATTTAGGCGACACTTGGAGCAAAGTGAAGAACAGAAGCACGCCATTACTTGGACTAACGAGCAAGCGGTGGGCCTTCGTGGTGCGAAGGAAAAGTACGATAAAGACGCAGAATTGCTAGGAAAAGGTTATCGAGCAAAGAGAAAAATCGAGACACAGAGAAGTGACGGAGCATCAAAAGTTGAATGGATTCCTTCCAAAGAAGAGCGGAAATTGCCTAAGTTCCGCGACAAGAAGGAAGAGTAACGCATATAACCCTCGGATGAAGTGACCACACTAACCCAATCGGGGTGACTACACTATGCGAGAAAACCAAACCACAGAAACAACAGTTGAGATTGAAGTACAAGGAAAGAAAGTTACGATGTCGCAAGACATCCCTAACTACGAGTTCGAAGAGGGCCTAGCCGCTCTTCTGAACATGGCTCTCCTTGCTGAGTCAAATCTAAACGAGTAAGCGAGGGATGCGACTACTTCGGTAGTCGCTCCTTCCACTACTATTTTCTAATCAAGAAATAGATTATAGCGGAAGTCGCTATTATTTTCGTCAAGTTTCCTGTGGAAGAAGAATTACTTCCTTGGATACCAAACAATCCCGGAGTTTTACCATCAGTTGGTCCTATTCCATTTCTTCTCTTGGAGAGCGGTGCTCCGACTTTACCATATCTATCGTCTAGGGCCATCCTAGTTATGTCTGTGAAATCGTTGTGTAAGTTCTCCGCTTCCCAAGCGAGTCCCTCGTGATAGCGAGGCATCTTTTTCTCGAGTGGGTGCATCATTCGAACCAATGCCCCGATTGTCCAGCCGAAAGACCGGAGAATCCGAGGATGTCTGAATGTTGCTCGGCCATTAGAGAGTTCTTCTCGTCGCTTGAGAGAGAAAGTTGAGTGTCGATGTCGGCACCGTATACTGGTGATGGTTCGAGGGCAACTGTCCCTAGTCTTCTCCTTGCGGAGCCGCCGACTTGGGAGAACTTCTTCTTTGCACCAAAGAGACCGCTTCCTGCTGGAATTGGCATAGATGGTTCTCCTGCCGTATCGTCTCTCAGACTTGGTAGGTGAGAGGAGGAGGTCGTCGTTGATGTTGAAGTTGTCATCCCTAGCCCGTTTGTGTTGCTGAAAATCAAAGGAACGTCGGCTTCTTGGGTTGCTTCTTCTACTGCTTCTTGGACTACGTCTTCCATCCTCTTGAGATAGACGTAGTAGCCAACGGTCCCTGCAACTGCTAAAGCGAGGAAGGGTCTTTTCTCGACCAGTTTCTGAGACTCTTTGAAGAAAGACAGATTACCACGTCCGGTATCCTTCTATTTCTGCCGCGTCTATTACTTTCCCGCCGGCGTAACCATATCCGAATGCTCCTAGAGCATAAACCGCGAATGTTCCACCGATGACCAAGGCAGCCACTGGTTGCTTCTTGTAGAAGGCCATCATGTCCTTTCTGAGATTCTTCATCATTTCTCATCACCTCATGCTGTAAGCATTCCAGCAGTAACTACTGCCCCTAGAGCACCGCCGAGAGCGGCGTTTCTCTTTGCTATGTCTTTGTAGGATTTGTTTCTCTTCATTCCGCCGAAGTATTCCATGTTGAATGCGTTAACCACTCCAGCCGCAGCAAGGCCTACTGCTAGGCCTGCTATCAATACCGTACCGGTTCCTGCCTTTACGACAGTCACTTCTCCAAGTCCGTTACCGTAGTAGGACATCAGAAGCACCATCCTTTTTCTATACAATCACAATTTTCACAATCCATTCTTTTCACCTCAGAATCCATAGAAGTTAGCGTCAAGGGAATCGGTGTTGCCGAACATGTGCATGTGCTCATAGTAAGGCTGGTTCCTGACTGGTGCGTAACTATCGTAGGAAAATGTCGATACTGGAGCGGTTGGTTTTGCTGCTTCTGCCGATGCAGAAGGAAGTAGTGCCGGCGTTCCAGCCCTGTTGTACAAATATAATCCTCCACCTACGATTGCTAGAGTCATAAGTGGGTTTTTTCGTGCTTTCTTCATGGTGTTTTTGATTGTCTTTCTCATATAATCACCGATTTCTTTGGTTTTCTATTACGACTCCTGTTAGTAAGCCGGCTACTCCTGCGATGGTGGCTGCGGATATAAGTCGTTTGTAAGAAATGGAACTTGTATTAGGATACGCCTTCAAAGCGAGCGCTGTTCCACCGCCTGTTATTGTAGGCAGTGCAACAGTAAGCGGAGTTATCTTACCCGCCCTTGTAGAGTTGAGCATCATCCCTGCTCCTTGCCCTATGATGAAACCACCGATGACACCCATCGGCACTGAATAATGGAGCGGTCTAACGGAACCGTCCAAGTAGTCTGCTAATGGAACGAGTATTGCTCCAGCGGATGCACCAAGAACCCCGTATTGTAGTGATTCTTTAGCAGTCTCTAATAGGGTCATTTACATTCCTCACAGGCGGTTAGCGCCTGCGATTCCAGCGAATACCATAGGTTCGTACCCATGCTTTACTGAACCCGGCACAACTCTTGCTTTCGGTCTTCGACCATTCATTGGTTCATCCATCCAAGCGCTGGTGTGATACTCAGCGTCGTATCTAACTGGCCCCATCGATGGTCCCGGCATTATGCCGTCGTGGTTGTTGGTTCCGGACTTCTTTAGTGGGGCGGTTGACCCTGATGGTTGAATCTCTGTTGATGAACTAGTCCAAACACTTCCTAACCCGTTCATGCTTGATGCTCTAGTTAGAACCATATCGGCGACTATCGGGAAGCCTACGACGAAAGCAGCGCCGGCAACGAGTGGGTATTTGTCCGCGAACTTTAGTACTCTATTCTTGAAAGCCATGTATCATCCCTCGAAACTCACTTCTCTATATCTCTTAACATTAATACTCCTAATAGATATAGTAGGGTTACTATCTGCATTAGTAGTTACTGTACCTATACTTGTAGTAGTTCCTGTTGTTTGGAAAGTAGAGGCGGTAGCGTTCAACCCCGGAGAAACTTGTAGACATATCGCTCCTGTGGCGTTGTCGTATGTAGCCCCTGCATCTGATGCCGCCCAACCATCAGCACCGGTGTCTGCGGTTCTGTTGTATCGGTATATCTCCACAACCTTGCCGGGGAAGTAAAGAGTTCCCTTGTTCCTGATGTAAATCCTAGAGCCGACTGCTATGCTATCCATCGAAGCCCCTCCCGCTTCGTCTCCTAGTACGGCAGCAGAATCGTTGTTCGTGCCGTAGAGAATGATGTTCTGCGTAGAGGCGCTTGAAGTTGTTCCGGGGAAGTCAGCACCACCTGTCAATGCTGGGTGAGCAATTGCGCTTCCATCTTGTCCGGCGGTAAAGGTTCCAGCAGTTCCGGAATCAACGAGGTCTATGTATGGACTGTCTTCGACAATCTCGTCCTCGGTGAAGATTGGCTTACCGGCTGAACCTGAATATGGGTTTGCGGTCCCTGTGGTTACGTTCTCTAAGTATACCAACTCGTTGTATGTGTCGTTGACTACATACCCACCATTCGTTGCTCCTATTGGCTTTGCTACTGCCTCGGCCATTATCGGTAGTGATACTGCATCCATTCCCGAGTGGGTGAACGTTCCCCCACCGATAAACTGCAAGTCAATGGGTGTAGGTAGATTTCTCCTAGATTGGAAAGACAGTGTGTGTCCGAACACATCTCTCGTTGGTCTGAGGAAGTTTGACACCGAGAACTTGATTTGCTTGTCATAGGACTTCGGCATCATTGGTTGGTATCGCAGAACGTATGAACCGTCTGACAACCTACTGGTTACTTGGAAGGCCCCATCCGGCCTAGAACCTGTTCTAGATGAAAGAAGAAGTTCTGCGGCTGTCTCACCACCACTCTCGGGATTGTTGATGTAGTCATCCATCTCCAATCTCAGTATTGCATAGGGGTTGTCGACAACAACCTCTATTGAGTGTAGTTGGCCTTTCTCCTTGAAGGAGAGGACATCGAAGGTGTCGCCCGCGTTTATGGTTAATCCTGTGAATCTCGTAGAAACCATTCTATCGGTAGCGACCGTTCTAGAGGCTTTGGTGTCCACCTCAAGTTTCAGGCCATGCGCTGAAACAATGGATGGTCTGCCTAGTTCATCCTCGTCTTCGTACCCAAAAACCATGCTACCACTTCACCAGTCCGACTTACATTGAGAGATAATCACTCAGGAAGCCTGACGACTGGTAGGTAACCGGGTTGTAGTACATGAACCGGAGGCGACCGCCAGCGCGAGCCTTTAGGGTCGCTAGTTGGTCCTGAGAGAGTTCTAGGATTTTGTACTTCCAGCCCATTAGTCTGATTCTTCCGTCAAGGATGTACTCGTCGGAGTCGTTGACGAATCTGAACGCGGGTTGGCTTGCCTCACCGTGCTCGATAATCATACCGTAGTTCCAGTTAGGGTTGGTGGCTGGAGACATGCTACCGTCAATGAATCCGGAGATTCCCTCAAGGGTGGTCTCGCTCGCAGTGGAACCGGAAGCAGATTCTCCGTCCGGACTTTCATCCAAGGTGTGCTTGTTCGCGCCGACAGGCTGCTTGATGTAGATTTTACCGGAGATTGCTCCGATTTGTTTCATGTCTTGAGTGCTTGCGTCTCCTACGAAACCAATTGGTGCTCCGCTTGCGGAGTTAGGTGTGGTTCCGTTGGTGGAGTGCCAGTTACCTGTTTCGATATCAGCGAACTTAGGTTGCAGAGGAACTCCGGGAGCCAAGTGGTAGATGTTACCGGCGAACGGCTCTAGTTTGCTGAAAGTGATATATCCCGAGTCGTAGTTAGGAGCAAGGATGTTACCAGTCTTGTCATCAGCGGTTACTGCTCCGCTAGCGCCTAGGTCGTAGTATGCTTGAATGGAGTTCACACCGTATTGTGTGAGCGCAGTTCCGTGTGTTCCGTTTAATGCGGAAGCACTGGAGTTACCTACGTGTAGTGTGTCTGTAAAGAAAAGGTCGACGGCTAGGGCCTCGACTCCTGTTACTAGGGCGTATGTGTCCCTAATTCGTAGCAGGTAACCGGGTTTCAGAGATTCACCGGTTCCCATCACGGTGTAATCCGTGTTCGCTACGCGTCCGAAAGCATTTCCACTTCTATATCCTTGGTTTGCATTTGCCATGTTTTTTCACCTGTCTATCTATTGGGTGTGAGCATTGGCTCGTTTAGCGCACGGTGGTGTTAGATATAACGAGTTCGGAAGGTGATTGCTTTTTTGAGGTCCTAAATGGACATTAGTGTCGCGCTTTTTGCTAGCGCTGACACTAGAGGAATTTGAATTTGTTTTGAATTATTTTAGTAGTCCAACCCTCGAGGCTCCGAAGAGCCCCGAGGGTGGTTTTTGTCTTACTTCTTTTAGAACAGTTATTCGAAGAATTACCAGTTCTTGCAAAGCGCCATGACCGAAATCAAAGCAGCGCCTTCGTCAAGAACGGCTTTCAACTCTGTCAGAGTGCTACCAGCAGTGGTAGCAGCCTCTGAAGCGTCAGTTAGGGTGTCGACTTCTGTGTCAGTAACGCTACCAGCGTAGGTTATCTGACTTAGAGCGGTCGAAAGGTCCAACCATGGGTTTGGTAGGTGCCTTGCTTCACCGGATACCGAGTATGTGTTCATTGCATCAGCCATAACGTCAGCCATCAAAGTCGAACCACCTGCGAAGTCAGCGTCTAGGACGCTGTTAGTGTAGGTTCCGTCTTCAGTTGTTGTAAACAGTTCTTCAGCAGTTGAAGTTGCCGCATCTTTAATGTTGATAGCGGCTACTTGAAGGATTGACTCAATCGACATTCCACGATATTCGTTGTCAGTCGCTGAGGTCCAAGTACCGTGTCCATTGCCGCCGGCAATTGGGGTCTTGGAAATAGCCTTTAGAAGGCCTCCTTCAACATCGTCAGTTAGAGCGCTCGCAAAAGCGGTCGAGGGCTCAGAGCCGGCTGACACACTACCAGTGAAGCAGAAAGTGTAATCTGGCTTCAAGGTAGGGTGGAACCTTTGTACTGACAAGTTGTGAAGAGTTTTAGCGTCAGCAGCAGTGAAATCTGCTGTGTCCGCTTTTACACAAAGTACGTTGGTTCGAACAAGTTGCATCTGAGCGCCGTAGGCCACATCTAATCCACCAATGGATACCATGCTTAATGCCTCCGTGCATCATCCCCGAAGGGAATCAGGACAACTCTCCGATGTTCTGTGTTAATTGAATTAGTTCGTGGTGCTGACCAACTACGCTTCCGATGACTCTCCACTTTTCTGCTCCAGCAATTGTGCTGTTACCGAAAGATGCAGCGCCGCCGACTACGCGGTGGTTACAAACTATATTCTTCTCTGGCTCGACAACGATAGGACTCTCGTACCATACGAATGGTTCTTCAAGTACTTCGAAGATTTGTTGGTCGATTACAGGTGTTTCAATACCTGAAATCTGCCACTGATGCTCAGTCACCAAAAGAGGTGTGACTGGATATTGGATACCCATGATGAGGTAGAAGAACTCTTCCAGTGACTTGAAGTTCAAAGTCTTCGAAGCCCATCCGAATGAGTCTACACTCGCTGAGTTAGCATTTCCAGTGCTACCTGAGGAAGGGATTAGCCATTGGCCGTAGGTACCCAAAATGCTGAACTGGTCAGCACGGAGGATACCCTTACCGTAGTCTCCCTTCGGCCAGACGCCTTGGCTACCTCTACCCCAGTGGGGAAAGTTGCTGGCGATTTTCTGTTCAATAAGGGACAGATAGTTCTTTATCTGCCCAGTCGGTCTGTCATAATAAGGTCTTAGTTCCGTGTGTTCACTTCCTTGTTGTTTAACGTATCAGTACTTGTCTTTCTTGACTGTCTACCTGTAAAGGCGTCTTAGGCCAAAGACGTGTAGTACTTAAGGAGTGATGGTCATTCTAGCCCTAAGTGGCCCTAATAGTAACCCATATAAACCACAAGTATGACAATGTAATGTGAAAGCGGACACGCGACAGGTAAGGTTCGTTTTGGATTCTCACCGAGTTGCCAAGTTAAAGACTCGGGCAGAAGCAGACGCTTTGTCGGTTTCTGCATTAGTAAGGATGATTGTGCATCAATTTCTAGACGGTCGCTTGATGACTCGTGCAGAACATCAGAGGTTGCTGAACCTCGAACTCATGAAGTTAGAAAAGTCGAAAGACACTTCTGAGAAAGACGACGACTCAGGTTGGCTTTCCTTTGTTGACTAGGTGTGAGAATGAAGAAGATTATCGGTTTGCTAGATGTGAACAACGACGGGGAAATAAACGCCTTAGACATGAGTCACATGATTCTCAGGCACGAGTGGATGCTTGTCGCAGCCTTGTTCATAGCAGTTGGTGCTGTGGGGAAGGTAATCGGTTGGTGGTATATTGATTCAGATTTATTTTGGGCTGCGGCTGGAGTTGCTGCTATCTTCGAATACATTGATGACACTCGTAGAATCAGAAAGGCGTTGAAGCAAGAAGAAGAATGAGTTCTACTTGTTTAGTTGTTTAAGAATTAGTGGAGCCACACCCCCGAGGCTCCGAAGAGCCCCGAGGGGTGGTTTCGTGTTATCTGCTTAGTTTCCTATTCAGAATACGTTGGCTTTTACGCCAAACATTTGGTTGCTCATTGGGGAAGGTAGCATATCTGCTCCCATTCCTTCGTTACCACCGGACATGTGGTATGCTCCGATGTAACCGTATGAACTACCTGCTAGACCGGTTGCTGGCAACTGGCTGATTAGCGCAGAGCCGGGACCGGAGTACATAGCCTGTGCTGCTGCGACTGCGGTCATACCGACTGCAATCATGTTAGCAGTTAGAGCCTCGGAAGGTGTGATTACCTTGTAAGACTGCAAAGCGTATGCGACAGCAGCAGTGCTTAGGATTCCAACAACTGCTCTACCTGCTGTACTGTTGTATCCCAGTGGAGCCAAAGCGCTGGTGGCTTTGTCTCTTACGCTTAAAACAGAGTCAGGTAGGTAAGAATTAATCATCTTGGTTGCGTAAGCAGCCATTGTTGGTAGTGCAAGACCTAGTGTTACAACACCTAGTCCACGGAAGTCAGCGTGCTTCATGACGAACTTCTTGTATCCGTCGAAGCCCTTCATGGTTCGTGACTTCTTTCGGCGGACTGTCTTTCTCCTCTTTGGAGCAGCCTTCCTTCGAACGGTCTTCCTGCGCACAGTCTTTCTGCGTGCAGTCTTCCTTCTCTTAGGAGCGGCCTTTCGGCGAACAGTCTTTCGACGTGTTGTCTTTCTCCTCTTTGGAGCAGCCTTGCGTCGAGTGGTCTTCTTTCGACGTGTGGTCTTTCTCCTCTTAGGAGCGGCCTTTCGGCGAACAGTCTTTCGACGTGTTGTCTTTCTCCTCTTAGGAGCGGCCTTTCGGCGAACAGTCTTTCGACGTGTTGTCTTTCTCCTCTTTGGAGCCGCCTTTCGGCGAGTGGTGGTCTTTCGACGGACTGTTCTCCTCTTAGGAGCAGCACGCCGGCGCGTAGTTGTCTTTCTACGTGCAGCAGGCTTTCTTCGTGCAACTTTTCTTCTTGCCATGGTTTTCCCTCTGTTAGGTTTGGACCGAGCCGCTTTCTTCCTTTGCGCAGTGCTCCGGGTGCTGGTTTTTGCCCGCCCCGAAGCCTTACGCTTCGCGGCTCGACTCTTTGCTGGTCGTCGCGGATTCATAACAACAACTTCGGAGAGCGGCATCTCAGTCGCTTTGTGACAGATAGGTAGCCGATATAAGGAGTGTGTATGACAATCTAATAAGGAAGTTCCTTTTCGAAGGGCCATACATGTCATCCCAGAACAGGAGAGCGGCACATAACCGCGTCAAAAGTAAGCCTGTTACAATCACTCTAGAAAACGAGTTATCTGATATGATAGACGACTTAATACAGCGTAGAGTATTCAACAATAGGTCGCACGCAATCAATGCTGCCGTGGATTACCTACGATGGACACTTCAGAACCATCCTCATCTGTTCTACGCGGAGCGTAACCCTCGGCCAACTGAGCAAGAGCCTCAGCCGCAGCCGGATACAAGTCAGTACTATCCCGATTGACATATACAATCAAAGTGGGTATTTCGAAGGATAGTATGGCTAGTGACGAAGCGTAGTGCTTCTCCGACTCGATTCTCTCCGTATCTACATTAGCGAAATCATTCGTTATCGCTAGTGCTTGGTCTATTACCTCGGTATCGCACTTGGCTACTTCTGCGAATAGGAAGTCCTCGTCGAAAGTTGGGTCGCTAGCCGAATCGAAATCATGTACCTCTAATAGGATGTAGGCTACCCTCAACGCAGATGCTAGGTCTGAATTGTAACTTGTTCCTCTAGCCTCACTACTAGATAGGTCTAACATATCCCTAGGGGAATTACCGTATAGTGCATAGTTAGGTATATCTCTTATATCTAATATAGATTCTAATTGTTTAGCGAAGGCTACTGCACTCGGAGAACCGTTCGGATTCTTGGCATGAGGAACTGCGATAACGATACCCACAGTTAGCGGAAAGGGTAGGTGTATTTACCACCTGCTGAGGTTGAGGTCGCTGGGTTCCCTTCTTTTTGGTACTGGTTCGCCAGTGTGCCAGTTACCTCCGCCTTGCGTGTAATAGAAGAAGTACTTGTTCATCGGGTCCTTGAAGAAATCCACTTTATCGACGTAATGCTCTAGGTTCCTACTCCTGAGGTAGTCGGGTCTGTCCTCGATTTTGAAAATCACCTTGTTGTCCGACTGACTCCATACGGTTTCGTTCAGCAATTGGATTCTTTGGGTTAGCGCCATACCTAGGATTCCTAGACCCGCTCCTACTGTCCATATCATCTCTACCGCCTTGGACCCGCCCTTCTTGACGAAGAGTTGAATCTCGTCGATGGCGATTACCCTTCGTATTCTCTTGAAACCATCCGTTCTAGAGAGTTGGAAGACCATTTCTATCATCCTGTCTAACTCCTCCACCCTCTCCTCGGCGGTTGCGGGTGGGCGGAAGATAATCGCATTCTTCTTCCGTAGAAGTGCTTCATATACGTCTATTGCCGAATAGCAAATCTCTCCTAAGTGAGCATACCCGTCGTCGTGTTTTGGGTCCACGAATATGGTGTGGGTTCTCATCGCTTGCAGTTCTTCCAGTATCCTTCCTGTGAAGAAAGTCTTACCGCTCCTAGTCATCCCCAAGACAACGGAGTGCCGTTGGCTGAACTGCGCGATAAAGTTCTGACTGAACCCCATTAGGCCGTCGTCGTATTCTCATCGCCTTCAACGTTCTCATCGAAGTATTCCGAAAATGGGTCGTCTTCCATCTGTTCTCCGTGTCTCCATCCGGGGTTTTTCTTTGCCTCGGAGTACACTGGACGGTAAAGGTCGAAGTAACCAGCGTCCTTGTTTGGCAACTTATCCTTTCTATTCAGGTTCAAGTAGTATTCGGCTGCCGTTGACGAATAGGGATAGTTGTCCTTGTAGGAGTATGCGGTGAGCCACCCGTATGATTGATACAGGTCTGAGCGCATTGGGGTTTCGCCCCCGCCAAACGCCTCGATTCCGTTTTCCTCCAAGAATCCGGCTTGATACGTCTTTATGATTCCATAGTAGCCCTTTCCTTGTTGTCTATCTGTCATTTCGTAACCCCCAACGCCCCCGACGGCAATCGGAAACCGTTCCTTTCTCTGCAAGGCTGCGGTGATGAAGTAAGAGTTAAACTGCAAGGACGATTTACCTCCTCTCCTATGGATTCTAGCGACGAGGGGTAGCATTCCCGTCTTCGTGGACCATCTTTCGCGAGACTTGAGGTACTCGTATAACTCGGCTGGAGATTCTTCAATCAATCGAAACTCGAGTGTGTCGACTACCTTTTCCCCTCTCTTGAGAAGAATGGTAGAGTAGGAGTTGCTTGCGAGGAACTTCTCGTAGAGTTTATCGTACTTTGGCGGTAAGGGGAAGTTTTTGCGTGCTTCTTGCTTTTTTTCCATGTCTACTTCGGTCGATGTCATTTCAATAGTCAGTCCTTTCTCACTGGCTCTTTCAATGGCCTTTTGCATTAGTTCCTCGCCGCTCATCTTAACAATTCTATCGTATCTCTTAGCCCACTTGTCGGGGTCTCTAGCAGCGATGAAGGAAGGTGGGTTTTCCTTTTCGATTAACTCCTTGATGTGGTCGTTACCAAGTATTCTAACCTTACGTCCTTTGTATTGGAACTTTATTGAATCTAATCCGTCTTTCATTGGCCCTGCTCGTAGTTTGAGTTTGTCTTTCGCTAACTTTTGGCGATTACTTTTCTTTATTTCTTCCATCGACATATCAGGGTTCTCGTCAATGTATAATTGGAAGAAGGGACCATAGTAGTGTGCTAAGGCGTCTGCGGTAGAAAGATTAGCGGCTACCATAGAATATTCTGTAAGCGGGTTCCAATCAGACTTCTTGAGTCTCTCCATCAAGTGAAGTTGATGGACTATTTTGTGTGCATAGTCTTCTCCCCGATGAGTTGTTAGTAAGTCGTTGACGACTGACAAATCTTGACTCTTACCCATCATTTTCGGATAGTCGTGCATCCAAACCATATCGACCATTTCTTTATCCCAATTACCCATTACTTTCGGCATTCTTTTCATGATTTTCATAACGTAATCAAGATGGTGCTTAACATACCACTTGTGGTGTTTGAATGAGGTGTCGTTTGCTGCTCGACGCGCTTCTGCTTCTATGGGACAATGGCTTGGGTTTTTCTTAATCAAACCGGCTTCCACTGCGAGAGAGTGGTCGGACATTCTCTTTCCGTCTTTCATCACGGTGTTACCGAGTGTAACGAAAGAATATACCCTACCAGCAGCCCATTGGTGTTGTTGGACACCGGGTCGATGTCCTCCTCTCCAAGCCGCTAGCCCCTTGTCGTAGACCTTCTCCAAAATCGACTTCTTGATTTTGGTGGCCTTCGCCATCTTGTCTAGGAACTCACCTTCTTCGGGAAGTGGGCCGTACATCTCAATGAACTTCTTCTTGTACTTGCTTGGTACGGTTTTGTAACCTCTTGCTGTTGCCTTGATGTCTGACTTCCAAAACTCGTAGGCCTTAGGGTCATCGATGTCGTACTTGTAGCCCTTGTCGATTTCCTTGGCTGCGATAATCATCTCTTCCTTGTTCAGTCCTTTCAGGTATCTCTTCGGAATCTTTCTGCCTTCGGGAGTTTTGCTTGGGTTCTTCTTTTCAATCAATGCCTTGATGTGGTCGTTATATATTGGTTCGCCATCAATAATGGCGTAGTAATCTTGGTTTGGATTTGGTAAAGAAGTTGGTTCAGACTCAGATGTGTATGCTGGGAACGTTTGATTTACTTCGACGACAGATATCGGTTTAACGTCTCTACGGAGCCACGGCTTCCAATTTTTGCCAGTAGTTCTCCACTTTGGTTTCTTCACTCTGTCTTCGGGGTCTATTCTCCACAGACTGTACTTGGTAACTTCGATTTTACCTTCTAATTCTATTTCTTTTTCTAAGGGAAACCTAATTCTTAGGGTCAACTGATGGGCTGCCGGAGACACCTCTTTGACGTGTACTCTCCCTTCTACTAAAACTAACACTGCTCCCGGCATATTGCTGACTCGGGTCCACATGTAATCGTCGGCACCTTCCTTGTATGACGACCAACTTGAGCCTATTCCATACTTGACCCACGCTTCATGAAGATTTTCAGCAGGGAGGGTGATTAGTCCTCGGTATACTTTGGCGTAGCCATTCTTATCGAATGATTTAGCATAATCTGATAATATGGCCTCAATTGCTGTCTTAGCGGTTCTCCCCTTCCAACCATAGGCGTATTCTAAGTCTTGACGAAACTTCTCTGACTGCGTGATAAGTTGTTCCTTTATTTTGTCTGGCTTCTTGTCCCACGACTCCATCTTTTGTGGGAATAATCGGTCATTCACTCTCCTGAGATGCCTCGGTGTTACCTCTGACATTAAATCGTAAGTTAGTGGTGGGTTCCTACTCGCAGGTATCTTTCCTGCTTGGCTTGTCTGAACCGTGATTGCACCGTCAAGTGAGAACATGGCTTTGTAGTGGTTGAAGGAATCAATCAAACTTGGTTTGTTCCATAGAATCCATTTGGACAATGCACCTGCTGTGGTAAAGTCTTCCCAATCCTCTCTTCGAGCATGACGGGTGTCGTATCTTTTCTTTCTCGCTTTGTCCTTGTGGATTGTGTAGTCGGAATATCCCTTGCCTCCGAAGTGAGTTGTTTTCTTTCTGCCGTCAGGGAAGTTGAACACCGCCATGAGTTTCTTGTCCTTCTTCGTCGAGCGCGAGATAATCACGCTGGCTTGTGATTGGTACTTCTTTGGGTTGAGTAGTGGTATCTGTGGAATTATCTCTTCTGCGACTTTCTCGTATTCGCCGGCTCTAGAAGTAACTACGAGGTCGAAGTCCATTTTGCTAGCGGATTCGAGCAACCTTTCGATAATATCCGCTCGCCCTTTTCTTTCGGATTCACTCATCCCCCCTCTCTTACGCATGTGAGAAGCGAGAACTTTGGCAGAAACATTCGGTTTCAGGAAAATCGAGAAAGAGTTGGAAAACTTGGACTTGTATTCCCTCGAACCCTTCAATGACACATCCACGATGGAGACATCCTTGAAGTCTGAGAATCTCCTTCCGTAATAGTGGCCGTTCTTCTGTTGCTTCCACTCTACGAACTCCCCGTTGTCTATCATCTGCTTGAAGTCATCCTTCGATACGAAAATCCTGTCGTCACTCACTTTCTCTTTCGGTCTTCGTTCTCTAGTGGTGACGGTCGGCACGATGTCGGCCTTCGTCATCTCGGCTATCTTACGAAGTATGGTTGACTTACCCGAGCCACTTGGACCACTGATGGTAATCACGCTTGGTTGTTTCGGATTTAGAAGGGGTGGACCGGCTAAGGGTGCAGCCGAGGTGCCGGTCCGTAAGTTTTGTAATGCTGTGATTGGAATTGTTTGTGCTGTTAAGTATCTAGAACCATCCCCGAAGATGGTTTGCTCTAAAGGGACGGTCCCCTTTGGATTCGATTTGGGTACCTCCTTGAAAACCTGTTCTACTGCATACGCTGGTGAGTTAATGTCGTACTCGATGATATGGTCGAAGGCATCTTCCCCCGCCATGTCCCTGAGATAGTCTATCAGTCCCGATACGTTCCTCGCTTCTTGCGGGGAAACGTGTTCTTTGAGGTAGTCCTCTATCTCTCCTTCTGAGTTAGTGGGGTGTATGTAGAACGACATTATACTTGTATTGGCTTTAGTCAATAGGTCTTGGTCCTTAATCATGGTATCTACTAGGACGTATTTCGAGTTCTCAAAGTCAGACCGCTTGTAGCCCCTTCGTATGTTATCAGAATAACTGATACCCATTATTATATCTCCATTAGATAGTAATCTATTATACATATCATCTGTTACTTCTACTAGGTGAGGTCTCTTCTCATACTCCTTTAGAGGTTTAGTAGTATAGGTAGTAGCAATTGTAGAGTCACGGATTCTCTTTTCTAGCGACGATAGAACTTCGTTCTTTACTTTCTGAATCGGACTTGCTACGGATATGATGATTGAGTTCTTCGGGTTTCTCACCGGTTCGCTGATTATTACGGCTATATCGTCATCGGGGATTTGGAACCCTAAGCCGTTTAGATGGTCGGTGAGTTTCTTCATCGCAGAAATTGCTATTGCGTCAGGGTCGCTGTGTCCTGCTGGCACTGTTACTTGGGCTGTACCAGTTGATGGATACAGAAGCATAGTGACTACTGCCTCGTCCGTAGGTATTCTGAGGTTGAACCCTGACCTACCTGTGACAAGGTCGCCATCAATATCTGATTTGGAAGGTGCGAACTCTTGAAGAACTTCTTTCAACAACTCCACGTTCGCTAACTCGGCCTTTGGCAGTAATGAGGTGTATTGAGAGGCTCCCTTGTTTAGTGGAGGATTTGGTAACGACGACTTTTGCCCGTCGTACATGCTCATTAGAGCACCAAGCGCATTTCCTGTTGCTTCACCTGCTTTCTCTGCTTCTAGAATCATGACTTCGTATTTCTTCTGCTCGTAAGTTGCTTTACCAGCATTCACATCTTCTATTGCTTGTAATGCCAGAACGCAGAACTCAACTAATGGTAGAATGAAATAGTGATTGCCCGCACGAGTTCTTGCTTCGTCAGAATAAATGCCACTTTCTAGAACTTGAGTAAGTAGAATTAAATCTTCTCTCGCATTTTCATCATCCAACTCCAAATAGTCCAATATTTCTGCAATACGTGACGATGCTCCAGTTCCGTCCTGCACTTTTGCGGTTGCTAATGAGATATCGTAGTTTAATAGTAAGATATTGATTATGTCGAAGTAGTCGTATTGGGTGCCTTCGAAACGCTTACTTCCAAAGTGATGGAGTCTCCTAACATCCCCCGGTTGAAGTCTTAGAATCCTAGAGTACCCCATACCGCTTCTATCCATTCTCATACCGTAGTACATCGAGTACCAATAGGCATACTTCTCATGCGGGATGGAGTCTTCCTCAAACTCAGGCCACGAGTATTCGCCACTCTTTATGTCGTTGAGTGCCTTTGCCAAGAAAGCATCTCCGAGGTGCAAGTCCTCACCTTTGTCTTTATCGGGATTCTTCTTGACTCGATAGTAGCACTTGTATTTGATTTTGAAATACTTCTTGTATTCCTGATTCAGCCACTTTACTACGTCTTTGGTTATCCTTTCACAGTAATACAAGTCATCTTGCTTGGTACCCGATGGGATTTTCTCGTCGTATATCTTGGAAATCTCATCTATCTTCTTATCGAGCCTCTCGATGAACTTGTCTTCGTTGATTTTGACGTAGTCATTCTTCTTATCGTGCTTAGGTGTGACGTGGAAGTAGTCCATCCTATCAGCCATAACAGTGTAGAAGTGTCTAATGTTCCTAGGTTTGTGGCTCAAGTCGAAATAGAGTAGATAGTCGTCGGGAGAACTCAATGATGGTTCGTCTCTTTTTGGGTGAGTGTGGAACATCATCTTAGCCTGAGGTATCGCCTTGGTTATCTTGATTTTAGGCATTATCAAAGAGGCTCTTCGGTAGTAGATGTTCTTACCATCGCAGTAGCCGTAGTTTTCGCCCATATTAGAGACGTATGAGAATAACTTCGACCTGAAAGCAGGCCCGTTGAAGTTCTGATATGGAAAGACTCGGAAGTAGGTTTCCGGCTTCGTCATCTCCATCTTTGAGTACTCTTGGTCGAAGTCCTGCAATGCGGTTAGTTGTTTTACGTGGGGGTTCGATAGTGCTATCGGGATTAGTGAGAAACTTCCCGATACCTTGATTCCCTCTTTGGTGGTTCTGATTGAATAATCGTGAGCGTCAATGACGTAGTCTCCGTCTTCTAGAATGATGTGAGTGCCTTTGGAGTACTTGTTGAGTACGGAAAGTAAGTCGTTCCTAGAAGCAGTTCTTTTGAAAAGAAAATCGTAAGATACATTATTTTCAGATACCTTCTTGCAGTCGCTACTCAACACCACTGCGGTCTTGTGGATGTGGCCCTTCTCCGGTATGCTGAGGGCTTTCTTGTTCTCGAGGGAGATTTCAGATTTCATCTTCATCCTCCTCATATTCTTCGAACTCATCTGAGTCTTCGTCTTCTTCGTCGTCCTCGTCGTCTTCCTCTTCTTCCTCTTCTTCGTATAGGTCAGATAGGATGGACTCAAAGACTTCTCCTGTTGTTTCTCCTAATAAATTAGAGTTAATTAGTTTGATGTCCTCATCGGATAGTTCGTAATCTCTTTTCGCTAAGTTGTAGAGTCTTTCTTTTTCTAATAGGGGTGCAGCCCAAGTTGGGAACGCACCTATTGAGTAGGTTAACCAATTCTCTTTGGGTTCGGGGTCGGCATCCCACTGCTCGTATTCTGCTATGTATTGTGAAACAAGTTGGTTCCAAGCACTTCTCTTTACTGGTGGATTTGATAAAATGGACTCGATTGCGTCGTCGAACCCTACGAAATTAGTTCGTTTTAGGGACTTCTTCAAGTCGTCTTCTTCTTGTTTGTGCTGTGCTTTGTACTTGTTGTTGTAGCCACGGAAGTCGAAGTCTTCATCAGCGTTTTCCCAATCCTCGCCTTCTCCGGGGAAGGATGTGAATTGAGCACCTACTAGTTTCAAGTCTTCTTTGGCTTGCTCTTTATTCAATAGTCGAGTTGCATTATATGCCTCCCTGTATGATTTGGTCTTGTCTATTGTGTCGCCCATTGAGACAATCGAAACTCCGTCTATCCCGTAGGCGTTCTTCGTGTCGTCCACTGCCGTTTGCATGAAGAATGGTAAGTCCGTGTACTTGTAATACGGAGATTGCCCTGTGGTATTTAGGCTGTATTTGTCTATGTAGAAATCTTGCCTCTTGTACGCGCCTTCGAACTCGGCGGGGGTTCTTCTAGGAATTGAGAGGCTTGAGTCAAACAAATGGGGCTTTACCATCCTACCTCCGACTTGGTAGACGTAATCGTTGGAGTACTTCCACTTAGATGGGTCATTGGGGTGTAACTCGCTCATTAGTTTTGGCTCGTCCAAGGGTATGGCGTCGATTGGAGAAGAATAGAAACTACCCATGTGTGATTCTACTCCACTAAATGCAGGGTTTGGCTTTACTTCTTCTACTACTAATAAGTCCAATTTGAATCCGGGAACCACTGCGTCTGTTACCTTTTCCTTTGGTGAATAGATAGAAACGACTACATCTAACATGTCTGATAGTATCGACTTTACCTTCTTACCCTCGCCTGTTTCGTGGAACTCTTTCTTCTTTGCTTTCAGTTCTTCACTCTCTATGTCGCAGTATATCCAGTAGAACCTACCTTCTGATATGATTAGGTGGTAGTTGATATCGTATTCCACTACCATTTTGGTAGCGTTGATGATGTCTATTCCTCGTAAATAGAACGGGTTTGTTATCTTCTTGAATGTGAATGCAGCGTCGAGTAGTTCCTCATATTCTCCAATTACTGACCATCCGGGGTCGTCGTCATAGATGATTGACTTCTTCTTAACGAAACCAACGACCCCTTTCTTCTTCGCTAGTTTGTTTAGTTTGGAATATGACTTTGGACTCATTCTCCAAGGAGCGTCTTTATGCACTAACTCGGGCATTCTCGCTGTGTAGTATTCTAAGAAGTCCGCCTTCTTGGTTGGGTTTGGAAGAGTGTTGAGAATTGAGAATCCCTGCTTAGGGGCTATGTTGCTTATCTTAATCAAGGAATCTTGGGTGTGAGAGATATCTCCCGGTCTCAAAGCACTTAAATCGGTTCTGATTCCTACTATCTTTGCCCCTATCATCTTGGTGGCGAATGCGTTTTTATCGACGATTCGGAAAGACTTCCCTCGAGTAGAAGGTAGGAAATGCGTTGGTAGTGCATTGGTCATGGTGTTGCTTATGTCATCATAGACCACATCTACTACTACACTTGGTTCTGCGAGTTCCATCTGCTCTACAAAGTCATCTCTTCTAACATTCAGAGGAATCATGTTCTTGTTGTTTTTTCCGAAAACCAATTCTTTCAAACGGGTTCTATCTTCTCTAGTAAGAGCGATTTCTGCCTTTCCTATCAGATAGTAGATTGGCCCCATCTTAGAGTGGTTCTTCGTTAGTGCAACATAGACTGGGCCGATTTCCTTTGACCCTTGTGCGTATGGTTTGGATTGCTTATCGACTCCTACGATGGTCATCGATATCTTATTCAGCGAGGTAACCATGTAAGTCTCTTCTCCCATAATCACCATGTCCTTTCCTAGGCGGTTGTTCCTATTGCTCTCGTAGGACTTGCTCAACTTCTGACCAATCTTCGGAGCGATAAATGAGAACGACGGTGCAGGGAATATTCTGTTGGTTGTAATCTTGGACACCTCATCATCCATAGCGTTCAATGGAACTTCATCGTAGTTGTAAGACGCTATGTAACTGCATACGAATCTAGTCTTCCTCATCTCGGACGGGTCTAACTTTTCTTTCCTAGCCAGTGCGAACTGTATGTCTTCTATATCTAAGGAGGTTCCGAAATCATCGGTGAGTACCAATTGCCCTACTAGAGTCAGTTCATTTATTCCATTACCTATACAATATCTCTCTATATCCCTAGTAAGATAGTCTGAGTGTATTACTATACCACTTGCAGTTACTAATACTGATGTTATATCTTGAGTAGATAGAACAGTATCTCCCCTTCTATCGGTGGAGACTCTCTCGGTCCTGAGAACTTCTCCGAACTTCATGTTGCCTTTGGAATCGTATCTTAGAACTACATCTACGCCTCTTTGCTTGGCGTAGGCGTATACCGAGGTTTCGTCGGCAGTAGAGGATGCTATCTTATCCGGTGTTAGCCCAATCGTGTTCGATTTGGTGTGGGTGAACTTTAGTTGCTCGTAGTCGGGAAATCTCTCATCTAACCTAACGCACTCAGGTGCGCTTTGGATGTCACCGGGCATGTCATAATCTTGCCCTATCTGAACCGCGTCGAACCATGACGCTACTACGGAAGCATACGCATCGAAGTTCCGCCTAACTACATCGGGATGTGCGTATTCGTATGGCTCGAAGTCCTTGGCGGTCAAATCTTCTAGAGTCACTGGTACTGCTGCTAATCCGGAGAAATCTTTCTTCGACTCCGGAGTGGGGTAGTGTAGGCTGAAGAACATCCTAGTTTGCTGCTTTGGTGATAGGGTCATGGTGTCTATGTGAATTACTTCGTTGGCGATGGCTGTTTCTCTATCCAATGCACCCATGCCGAATAGTGTGGTAATGACGTAGTCCTTTGCCTCGCTTTGGTCTCCCAGTGGGCGCTTGTCGTTGGCGCCAATCCATATTTGATAGTCTCCACCAGTGAACATTATTATTGTTGGATGTCCTTCTCCGATTAGTTTCTTGGCTATTCTTCTGACCGATTTCCTAACTTCTATTGCGGGTATCTTTGCTGGATTATCTATATCTATTACGGCCATCTTGATGTCTCTGCCGTCGTCGGTGGGATTCCAAAGAATGAATCGATTACCGTCATGCTTTGCTGCTGGAAACTTGGAATCGTGGTAGTCGGAGGAAAGAAAGTTTTGAAGTTCTTCTTCCGAATTGATTGTCACAGGGTTTCCAAACTCGTCATTACGGTGGACGACTCCCTTACCTGTCCTAGTGTAGTACTGACCGATACTAAACGAATGGTGCATTGTCTTTCTTAACATGAAAGGCATTACCTTGTCGAAATACTTGGAAATGTGACTCTTTATCCTCTTTGTTTCCAATTGGGCTTTACCGTAAGCAGGATGGGATATCTTATCCAGTTCCGATAGTCCTTCCCAACCTTCGGAAGTCCCACCGCCTTCTATGTAGAAAGACCTAGCATATTCGTCCCTAGATATTGGAGTTGGGTCCCACCCTCTGTCGTTTGACTCATCGGACACAGAACCGTATGTCTCCATCACTTTCGCTAGTAGTAATGGCTTCAATTCCTCACGGGCCTCAGCCCCTGTTCTCTCGCTCATATCGAATGCTTTGAGTTGGGTCTCGGGGTCTACTGTATTAGCGTGCGGAATCCTAACGCCCTCGTAGAAGAAAAACGTCCCTCTAGAGAGGAACTTGTCCAAGAATGCGTCTATGTCGTCCTCCGT
>Ga0181575_10000793_pt1 | contig 22793 bp, 20 predicted proteins | sample 101ome_23_FD_145599 | JGI IMG/M metagenome (GOLD analysis project Ga0181575, IMG submission 145599) | Coastal salt marsh microbial communities from the Groves Creek Marsh, Skidaway Island, Georgia - 101411CT metaG (spades assembly) | ecosystem: Environmental > Aquatic > Marine > Intertidal zone... | reverse complement strand
GCCGTTTTCTGCTGCGCCTTGACCCTGTACCCAAACAACTGCTTCATTTGGTGTCTTGCGCATTGGTGTATCGATAATTACGAAACCAGTTTCGCCGCGGTCACTGTTTAGCGTTACCAATTCATCAGTTAGTTCTGGGAAGTTTGGCGCTGCTAGTAGTGTAAATGTGCGTACTTCGTCACGTAGATCTTCGTTGCTTGCAACTGCGGCTTGCATTTTCATTGCAATGTAACCACGCTGAGCAAAGCGACCAAAACGTCCGCTACCGTCTGCATGATTTGCTACACCGTTTCTCCATGCACTTGCTGCGGCATTATAAGCACGTAGTGTGTTACCACTTTGTGCCATGTTTACTGCTAGCATACCTTGTGGGTATAGTTGGTGATCTGGTGCGTCAGTTAGTGCTGTAATTGCACCGCTTGCTAATGCTGTACGATCTTGGTCTGTAAAGTCAGCAAATAGAACACCATCTTGTGTAGTTTGGTCCGTATTATCATGTAGTACAAACGCTGAACCATTGTACTGGTACATTTTTGGACGATCACGCTCACCTGCGCTTGTATCAATCCAAACATCGCCAGTTACTAGTGCGCCACCGTTTGCTCTTTCAGTTGGTTCAATTGTGTTGTATAGGATTGCATCGTCTGCAACACGTTCCCAACCTGCTGCGCCACGTACAAGTACGTCTACGCTTGTGCGATCGTCATTAAACCAAAGTTGACCGTCTGCTGGTGTACCTGTTGGCTCTGCTGCTTGAGCATTGTCAACTGCTAGGCTACTTGCAGCATTTGCAACTGTGGTTTGTAGTTCAAAACCACCAACTGCGGCGCCAGCTAGTGTAACCTGTAGGTCACTGTTTGTTAGTGATGCAATTACTGTTGTTGAAGAACCGTCTTGTGCTACGTAGTCTGTACCACCCTGTGTGTTTGTTACACCTTGTACTGTTTCCAACTGGAATACACCGCTTGCATTTGCTGTATATACAACAAGATCAATACCATTACCTGGTGATGTTGTTTTAATCCAAACATCGCCTGTTGATGGTGCTGTTGGTGCATTGTAGTGTGCATCATATGTTACTGTGTTTGAAGCTGCACTGTCTAGTTTTTCCCAACTACCGCCTACACCTTTAAAGTATAGTGCACTTGTGTCTGTTCCGTCTGATAGAACAGCAACTAGATAGTCACCATTAACAACTGTTGCAGTTGGGGCATATGTACCACCTACTTCTGCTGTTGTTGCTGATGTGTCAACTTCAACTGTCACGCTTTGTGCAATCCATGTTGTACCTGACCATTCATGTACACCATAGCTACTATTGTCTGTGTCAACCCAAACTGTGCCTGAGGCAACTGGGCCTGTTGGTGCTGTATTGCTAGCAATCAAGTCGCCCAAGTCAACGTCTGCTCTAACAGCATATAGTTGGCTACCTTGACCAAGGAAGCTATATGCAGCTAGAAGACCGTATTCACTTGTTTCAGCGGCTTCTGTGCTTTCGAATACAGGATTACCAAAAAATTGTGTTAGTTCTCTTTGACTGGTTACTGATACAACCTTGCCTGCGTTTGCAGATTTTGTGTATTTTGCAATACCGTCTGTTTCTGTACCTGTTGGGTCAACTTTGTCACTACGTGTGGCAAGGATGATTAGCGGAATAGTGCCAGCACCTGGGCTAGCATATGCGCTTTCGTCTACAACACTTACGGAAACACCTGGTGATACTAATGCCATGTGTATTTCTCCTCTTAAATCCTGTTAGTATGTTATTTTTAACAACTATCAGTATTTAGCAGAAGCATACTTATCTGGGCTGATTAGAGGGTAAACTACGTAGTTAATCAATATTTGGAATACTATATGGATCAATATGGCTGATTAATTGTTGTACATTAAAAGAAAGTTCTTCCAGTGTACCATTGTTATCAATTGTAAAATTTGACATCCATTGCTCTAAGCTCATACTGGTTTTACTTTCAGGAGGTAAATGGTCACTGCGGTCTACCCAGATACAATAATCAAATACACCAGTGTTTTGCATAGCAAAAAACTCACGCTTATTGCGCAAGCCACAATAGATATCATGTTCAGCAAAAATTTCTCTGCCTAGTGTTGCTGCATCAGGAACATTATAATCGCAGATAGCATCATACCATTCTGCTCGGTGATTATGCCTGTCATCGTAGCACTGTTCTTCATCACTGTATCCATATTTGTCCTTTAACATATCGTAAATAAAAAGTTTGGAGCAGAATTTACTACTGCTCTCAAAACTATAACCATATTGGTCACGAAGGATTTCACATACTGTATCTTTACCGTGTCTTCCGTGACCAATAACTAGTAACTTTGGTTTCATTTTTTTCCTTATTTCAAGTAATGTGGTCCAGTCCAGCAAACACTGTAGCCGCCATCAATGATGTTACCACGGGCAGCATTACGTGCTGGTGCATTCCAACCTGCTGCTTTTAAGATGTCACCTTTACGAAACTTTTTGTCGTCATCGCCTTTAACAATGAATCCCCAAACTGAACGATTGGACATAATTTTAATATACTTTTTACCAACTGTATAATCAAGTCCAAGATCAAACTCAACAATCATATCTTTCTGATGATTGCTTAGGTTAGGTTCTTTACCACGACGAGTCATATAATCATAATACTGATTTTTAATTTCGTCAAGCAACATGATGATTTCGTTTTGCATTGTTTAGTCCTCTTTTTGTCTACATAACCAATATAAAGTAAAACGCCTTGGTTGTCAATAAAAAAGTGCAAGAAAAGATCCTGCACTTTCAATAGCTTATAATTTTTTTAAGAAAAATCTATATCTGGATATTTTTCTTTCATACGTGCACGAGTTAATGCTACATCAATCATAGCATACACGCACCCCAATACAATGTAGGAAATCATACCTGCCATAAATGCGGTATCAGCATCCAATCCTACGAAGTAACGCCAGAACGCCAAACAGGCAACAAGTGCAGTAAGACATACTGCAACAATTTTGGTGCCATTGTAAAATTGTTTTGCAAACTCAGTTGCAACTAGTTTATAAAAGTTATTACTCATTTTAGGTTTCCTTTCGTAAGTTGAGTAAGAGTTCTCCCATAACTGCTCCCGTATGTTTGCCTCACTGTGCTGTTCTTAATTAACTCCGAACAGTTCTTTATATTCTTTTTCTACTTTTGATTGATATGCCATGTAGTCTGTGTATGTTGCATTAGCATGGTGCTTTTCATGCATATCTGCTAAATCATCAAACATACGATAGAACTGGTCTTCCTGTGCTTTTGTTGCAGGCTTGACTTCCATGTACATGTCGCTATCAATGAAGTTCCAAATAATGCCGTTTTTATCCCAGTTTTCTGAACGAACAACTGCATTGTTAAACGCTTCTACTACTGCTAAATCGAACATCTAATGTCTCCTCTTGTCTACATATACAATATACTGTATCACGATGCTGATGTCAACAAAAAAACGCAAGAAAGTTTCCTGCGTTTTCAATGGGTTGTAATTTTTTTATTTTTTCATAAACCAACGTGGGTTGTTTTCACTCAATGCTTTTGCCATTTCATCTACCCATTTTTCAAACTCGTCTTTTTCATCATCAGTCATACCGTCTACAAAGTAATTGGTTGCATCTGTATAACATTTTTCGTCTGCAAAGTCGATAGGACAATCTGGACCTACTGGATCGATGTCGTCGATGTTTTTTCCTGATTGTACTTGTTCCCAAAAACGTTCATAATCCTCGTCTCCGGCTCCGTAAAAATCTAACACGATGTTGCGATAGTCATTTACGACTTTTTCAATTTTGTTTCGAATTTCTTTGCTTTGCCACACAGGCAACCCCATAGTGATCAAGTCATCTCGCATATGGCATGCTAGGTTATAACAGGTTGTGCGAGCAGTTTCATGTGCTTGCTGTACTGGCTGTGTAAGGTGTCCTGGAAATTCAACTACATTAGACATATTATTCTCCTCTTAGAGTTTATCATACAAGGTTATAGCAAAACAAGTTGCTTGTCAACCCATATTGTAATTTTTTTTGTAAACATCTAAATCACGCATATAGGTATCCTCATTAAACGTGGGCATTTTTTTCCAATAATTGATCTTACGCTCGCAGATATCTAGTTCTTTTGACGCACGATGACGCTCTAACATATCTGAACTATTTTGTATGATGAATTTTAGGAAAAAGTAATTTTCCAGATGGTTATGAACCATATTGTTGGGATTGTAGCGATGCGGATTAAACGGTGCATTACTACGTTTCTCGTTATCTTGATAGCATAAAAACATGTGTCTCACTCCTTATATTTTTACACATAAAGTATACGCTTAATTTTCTGTCAAGTCAACTTAAATAATATTGTGAGAGTGATATTGTTTTTATTATTTTGTATTTTAGCATCACCAGCAATTGCTTGGCAAGACTGGGATCAAAAGACACGTGAACAATTTGCAGCAACATCAGTTAGTATTGGACTTGACTGGCACAGTACAGACATGGCTGCACGAGATAATTGGCACAATAGAAGCTATCGTGAATTAAATCCTATATTGGGAGAACATCCTACTAGAGGTGAAATTGGCTTATACATGATAGGAAGACTTGGATTACAATATTACCTGTATGATAACGGATACAACAATGTAGCAAATTTTGCTGGTGCTGTACATACATTTGCTGCTATTAATAACTATCAGTTAACTGGAGACAGCGACAAAATAGGACATGCTGTTGCTGGACTAGTAATAAGCACAGCGGTTACAAATTATACTGGAAGTAAAGTTAAAGGATGCTTGGCCAGTATTGCAGCAGGCATTGTAAAAGAAACCATAGACAGTAGAACACATGATTTTGACGTGGATGATGCTATAGCTACTAGTTTAGGATGTGGATTTTCAATACGTTTTTAGCCAATAACAAAACTTAAACCAGTACTGCCCTCTGCATAAAGAGTTAAGTCTTGTTCTAGTTTATCAATATCAGCCTGTGCATCTGCACGTAATACATCTGCATTAAGTGTTGTACCGCCTTGTGGACCAGCAATAGTATTAAACTTACCACGTGCTTCTGCTAGCATTAGTTTTGCATGAGCTAGTGAATAGTCTTTAATCCAGGGCTTTGCATATGTGTCTGCAAACAACACTTCTTCTGGACGCTCGTTAAAGCAATGCAAGTAAACGTCATCATCTGCTTTAATGCGACGGTGGATTAGCAGGTTTTTGCTTGTTGTGTTCCAGGTAAATGTATACTCTGCACCAAACAGCCTGCCCAGTGCTTCACGGTGTTGTGCTAGCGCATCAAACACACCCAAGCCACCTGCACGGCCACTGTGTAACAAATATGTGTTCAAGTATTGTGCTTCAAATGGTTCAAAATCATTACCACTTGTGCCGCTTACACCACTACTACGTCTGTAAATGTCTTTAACTTCAATAACAGCGTTAGGAAGTGTATAACTATTTGTTTCAGCCTGTAGTCTCAAGTGAATAAAACTTTCTTCAACAGCATTTTCACTACGCTGTCTATATTTGTCCAACGCCTTGTCAATAGCAAGATTGTAATGCTCAGGATCAAGCTCAACGTCAACCATTTGACCGCCAAGTCTTAATTCTATCTCTTTAATAATTGTATCACGTAGTGCCATGCGGATCTCCTATACCAATATTTATACATTTTGGAAAACTTTGAACAGATAAATATTATAAAGGATCAAGTATATGCCTAGACTAAGTTTGTGGAAACCCACTAAAACAAATGATTACTATTTTTTAGATAACACCATCAAAGAGCAGTTTGAAATTGGTGGTACTGGTGCCTATGTACACAAATACATTGGCCCACAGAGTCTTGGCGAGACTGGAGACCCAGCACAACCAAACTATCGTGCTGGAGAAGAAGTAGATCCTATTACTGGTGACTTTACAAACTTGGAAGGCGTTATTAACGAAACTAAAATCCAAGACTTGCTGTTTATGGAAAACCGTGATCGTAAATATGATCCTTGTATCTATGAACTGCGTGGCGTATACAATGTTAGTGACAATGACTTTGACTTGACACAGTTTGGTTTGTTTTTAACTAACGATGTCCTGTTTATGACATTCCATATGAATCATATGGTAGAGATTATTGGACGCAGACTTATGCCAGGCGATGTTATTGAATTACCACACTTGTTAGATGACTTAGCACTAGATGCTACAAAATGCGATCCTATTCCCAAGTTTTATGTAGTACAAGACGCTAACCGTGGTAGTGAAGGATTTAGTGCTACTTGGATGCCGCATATTTGGCGTGTTAAACTGTCGCCAATTACAGACAGCCAGGAGTACGCAGATATACTTGGCAATGCAGAACAAGAAGACAGTCTTAAAAATGTTATCAGTAGTTACAAGAAAGAATTGGATATCAGTAATGCTATTGTTGAAGCGGCTGAAAAAGCAGATCCAATTGGAGAAAGTTTAACTGAACACTTATTTGGATTTGATAACACTAGAGAAATTTGGGAATATGGTGAAACTATCAACAGCGGTACTAGTTTCCCAAGCAATCCAAATGAAGGTGATTACTTTGTACGCACAGACTTCCAGCCTAAACGTTTGTTTGTAAGACGTGGCAGCAAATGGCAACGACTATATGACAACGTAACTGCACAGACTTGGAGCGAAAAGACTTACAATGCTGAACCATTTATTAACAATGATGCAACAACTGTTGTTGCTGATAAAGAGTTTAGTGAAAGACAAGCGATAAGTAAAGCAATACTACCAAGAGCTGATGCAGGAGGTACTACTGATCCATTAGACGGTCAAATTAATACTGGTACTGATACAGATACTGGTACAGATACTGGTACAGATACTGGTACTACCCCAGACCCTGAGTTATTATATGTTGATACAGACTACGTAGCAGATGATTATGTAGAAGATGCACCGAGTCCAATAAATGAAAATGAGCTATATGTTGCTACTGATTTCGTAGCAGATGATTATGTAGAAAATAGCCCAGAACCGATAAATAATAGTTATATAGTTACTGATTACGTGGCTAGTGGCTATGTAGAAGATTAAGGAAAAAATGATATGACAATTACATTAAGAAACACAAAAGGGTCAGCATTAACACATTCTGAACTAGACGGTAACTTTACTGATTTAGATGGACGTGTAACTACACTAGAAAATGCGCCGGCCTCAACTAACACATATCTAGCAAGCGGTAGCGTTGCTGGAAACACAATGACATTAACACTGAGTGATGCTAGTACAGTGTCAGTTGATGTCACTGACTTAAATAATAGTTCATTTGCGGCGGCACCAACTCTTAGTGCTGGTGTAATTGAAAGTTTTGCAGATTTAACAGGTGCAACTGGTGCTGTAGACCATGATTGCTCAACTGCAAAAATATTTAGACATACAAGTATTGCAGCAGACTTTACAGCCAATTTTACAAATATTGGTTTATCAGACGGTCAGGGTACTGCAATTGCATTAACACTAATTCAAGGCGGTACTGCTTATATCCCTAATGCAGTTCAAATTGGCGGGGCAGCCCAAACAATACTTTGGTTAGGTGGAAGTGCGCCAACTGGAACAGCTAGCGGAGTAGATCAAGTTACGTTTACTGTATATCAATCTTCTTCTACATACACTGTTTTAGGTAACCTAGTTTCATATAGTTAAAGGAAAAAAATATGCCATTTCTAACATCAATTTCAGGATTTTCAGTAGTTTCAACTGGAGCAACTGCACAATCTAGCTTTTTAGCAGATCAACAATCAGGGGGCGGAAGTGGCGGCTTTAACGTTAACACTGACGGCTTTTTTCAAGTAGCACACACAATTGACAACCCTAATGCAACTGGTACAGGTGTCGATGACTTTTTTGGTGCTAAGGTCGCAACATGTGAAAGTTTTACAGTTGCTTCTGCATACAGAGAAGATGATACTTCTAGTACAACATCAAACGCTGGTAAAGTATATGTTTTCAGTAACGCCGACGGGTCACTACTAGCAACATTAGATAACCCAAATTCATATAATACAACTGCCAATGACCAATTTGGCAGGCAGGGTGTTGCAATTAGTGAAGATTATGTAGTTGTTAGTGGCATGGACGAAGATGGACCAAGCGGGGCAAGTGTTGGTGTGGTTTACGTTTTCCAAACATCAGACTGGTCTCTAGCTAGAACATTTACAAACCCAGATGGTAATAACATACAGTATGGTTATGACATAGGTCTTAGTGGAAACTTAGTTGCAGTTAGTGCAAGAACTGGTAATAAAGTTTTTGTTTTTGATATTACACAGTCTACAAGTGGTGGACTTGTATATACATTATCTAATCCAAATGCTAATACTGCTGACTCAAATGACTATTTTGGGGCTTCTCTTGGGATAACTTCTGATTGGATTGTTGTTGGTGCGCCTAATGAAGATGTTAGTGGAACAAACGCCGGTGCTATTTATGTATACGATACTGCTACAGGTAATCTTCAGCGAAGAATTGATAACCCTAACTTAGTTGATCCAGATGGGGATGCTTTCGGTTATTATCTAAGAGTATCTGGAAACAATATGGTTGTTGGTGTTCCAGATATAGGAAACAGTACTGGAGCAAACCGCGGGGTGGCTTATTTAATGGACGTTTCAGATGGCAGTTTAACACATACAATTGTAGGTAGTGATTACCCATATGACCCACTTGGATCATATTTTGGTTATGGTATTGCCATTAGTAATAATTACTTTATCGTTGGCGATCCATGGGCTGAAAATTATAGTTATGGTTACGCATATATGTTTGACGTTACTAGTGGTGAAATTGTTCAAAGATTTACACATCCAGGTACGCCAAGTGCTAGCTTCCCAGACTATGGACATGCTCTTGGATTATTTAATGATAGATTTGTTATTTCAGAATACGGAGAAGTTGTTGATGGTGAAAATCGTTCAGGTAGAATATGGATTTATGGCTCTGGTGGAACAGAAGATAACTTAATTGAGCCAGCGTCAAGAACACAAGGTAGTCCATTATCGTTCTACGGTCCACGTGGTATCATTGCTGGTGGTACTAAAGCTGGTGGTGCGAATTCAAATCAAATTCAATATTTTGATATGAGTACCCCAAGTAACGCAACAAACTTTGGTGTATTAGTAACTGGCTTCCAATCAGCTGGCTTGTCAGACGGAACCCGTGCATGTTATGGTTATAACGGAAATATTGAATATATAGAAACAGCCACGCCTGCAGACGCAACATCCTTTGGCACATTAGGTGATGATCACGGATTGTGGGGTACTGCCACATGTGACGGCACAAAAGGGTTGTTTATAGCTGGTTATAATATTACAGGATCAGGTTGGGTTGCGACTACAACAGTAAGTCAAATTACAGTACAAACTTTAGGAAATAGTACAAGTTTTGGTAATTTAACATCTGCAAGACGTGACCTTGGTTCAGTATCTGATGCATCATATGCATACAGTATGGGTGGTTATGATAGTACAAACACAGTACAAGATAGCATAGAAAGAATTTCTTATGCTAGCGGAGGCACAGCATCTACTTGGGCTACATTGGCAGCAGCCGTGCCCAAACCATCAGCAGGCTCAAATGATACACACATTGTTATGTTTGAAAACACAGTAAACACTCGAACTGGCAATATGGCTACAATTGAAATTGCAAATGCGGGTACAGCGGAATTTTTTGGTAGTTTAAATTATCAACGTAAAAACGCTGTTGCAACATGTAATGGTTCAAGAATTTGTGTTGCTGGTGGTAGTGGTGCTACTTCAAGTGATCCAGGATACAGTAGTACATATACATCAACTATTGAATATGCTGAAATTAATACACTATATACAGTTACTGACTTTGGCGATTTAACTATTGCACAAGCACCATCATCTGGTGTCAGTGGTGCCGCAACTTAATATGTTGACAATTTAAAGATTTCGTTATATAGTATAGCTATGACAGATAAAGATAAATCAACACAGGTTGTTAAAACTGACAATACTGTTACATTTAATATGCCAACAGTAACTAGTGGCACTATCAATAAAAATGCAGTCGCAAAAGTAAATGCTGGATTGCCAGAAATCGAAAATAAAACTCGATTTTTTGATAGAAATAATACACAAACAACATTAAGTCTTATGAGTTTGACCATGTTAAATGGTCAATCTCCTTTTCGTATGTTGCGACAAGTACTTGCTGAAATTGAAAAACGTAAAATGGCTTTAGCTGAATCACAAGTAGCTCATGCAGAATCATTAGTAAATATTGAAAACTTACAACAGCAATTAGAAGACAGTCCTAATGACCATGTCATAGAAGCAAAACTACGTCTTGCGTATGTAAACATTTCTATAATGGAAAGTAAAATTAATGGTGCGTTTAAAGACATTGCGACATTAATGGATGCATATGACTCTCTTAAAGAGAAAAACAATATAGATGATTGGGACGAAGAACAGTTTGAGCGTGAAGAAAAACGGCATCATATTCGTCGTGGTTTTGAACTTATGTATCGCAATCTAATAGAAAGAGGAAATCCAAGTCCGTCTACTATTGAGTACATGCAACAGTACGGTATACACCCACAAGTGGGTACAAAAGAAATTAGTGAGTATATTAAATTTGTTAATAGAGAAATTGAAAAAAATGTTGTACTACACAGTAATCATTTAGAAGATTTTTTAGATGAGTTATCTAAAAAATATTGTAATTTTGCTGATATCACTACTGAAAGAATGTTTGGTAAGAAAGACGTTTATAATACAGACTATATGAACTTATTACCAAAGACAGAAGATGATTCTGAGAGTAGTGATTAAAGATAAATATTGTTATGCAATATTTTTATGACAAACAACTACGCAGATACATCCAACAGTTTATTAGACTGTTTAGCGGTTTTAATATTGAAATGGGAACCAATAGTGATGGCACTAAGATTTATCAGACTGTGCCAGTACGTTATGGTGACGTCAGTCGTATGGCTGCACACATTGTTAAAGACAACAGTGAAAACGTAGTTAATGCTACACCGTTTATCAGTTGTTATGTGAGCGATATGAGCATTGCACCTGACAGACGTACACATGCACAGTTCACAGATAAAGTACAAGTATATGAAAAGAAGTATGATACTGGTACTGGTGAGTATCTGGATGAAGTTGGCGACACATATCAAATTACACGCTATCAGCCTGTGCCATATAACTTGACAATGCAAGTGGATATCTGGACAAGTAACACTGAACAGAAAATGCAATTGCTAGAACAAATACTAGTACTGTATAACCCAACACTTAATATCAATGCAACAGACAATGTTTATGATTGGACAAGATTAGCATACGTTGAACTTATTAACATGACCTGGAGTGTACGTAGTGTTCCTAGTGGTGTAGATGAGATTATTGACGTTGCTACACTGCAATTTGATGTTCCAATCTGGATCAGTCCACCTGCAAAAGTACAAAAACAAACACTTATTCATACTATATTAAACAACATCAATGGTGTTACTGATGACAATCTAGACAACTTTGAGTTAGGTGAAAGTTTCAGTGCAGACTTTAATAACTATAAAATTGTTACACTGGAAAATTATAAGTTGAAGTTTTTAGACGAACGTGCTATAATTTTAAATAGAAATTATGGCAATACTGACAATGACGGCAATACACTGGACTGGAGTAATATACTTCCACCATTTGGTGCACTGAGACCTGGTATTAGTCAATTGCGTTTACGTAGGAATGCTGACCCATCAGACCCAAGTGGCGATGTAATTGGTTCAATTAGTTTTGACCCTGCAGATCCACAAAAGTTAATTGTCTTATTGGATACTGATACACTACCAAGTGATACACAAGGTACAGTGGATGCAATTGTTAATCCGCAAAATGCGTATCCAGGTGATGGTACACTGCCAGCGGCGGCTAGTGGACAACGGTATTTGATACTCAATGATATTGGTACAAGTAGTCTCTGGGGTGTAGACGCAGGGGCAAATGACATAATTAGTTATAATGGCAGTGCATGGACTGTGGTGTTCGATAGTAGCAGTAATACTGCTGGAAATGAATTTACTACAAACACTGCTACTGGAGATCAATATGAATGGACGGGCCAAAACTGGCAGAACAGTTACGAAGGAACGTACAAAGAAGGCTACTGGAGGATCTACCTCTAAGATCATAACGGCTAGTGGTTGTATATTTTTAGCACTAGACACTGGTAGAATTTGTTTACAATTAAGAAGTAAAAGTAGCACACATCAGGGAACCTGGAGTTTCTGGGGCGGCAAGGCTGAACGTAATGAACGTCCTGTTGAGACACTGTTACGTGAACTTGGTGAAGAGATTGGCATGTTGCCAGACTTTGAGAAAATATATCCACTACACAAGTTTACAAGTGCAGATAAAAAGTTTGAATACAATGCATTTGTTGTAACTGTCTTTGAAGAATTTACGCCAGATACAAATGGCGAAAGTGCAGGATATGCTTGGGTTAATTTAGGAATGTATCCTAAACCACTACACCAAGGTGCCAAAGTTGTTTTACAAAATCCTGAAATGACTGAAAAGATTAAAACAATTTGGGAGAGTAAACGTGATATGAATGATCTCCCAAATTGGTTAGATAGTTTTTAGTTTTCTTTATTTGGCAGTACTTCGTCTAGTTCAAGTACCCCATCAACAAGTTTAGCTGACATAATACCGTTTTCAGTAGATACTTCTCTCATTTCATCAAAATCATGTTCAGCGTGTGCAACAGATCTTACTTCTTGCACTTCATTATTTGAAATATAAACATATTGTGTAATCATGTGTTAATCCTTAAAATGCACTGTTAAACCAAAGGAAGTTATATTGACCCCAGGTACTGTGGTCCATACCTGTAATATCAGCCCCACCAAACCATACATCTACTGTATCGCCTTTATTCACATAACAACTCATTGAGTTGTGTATACTATCCCATTGTCCATCTGTTCGTGTTATTAGTTGGTATGTATTAATTGATCCATTAACTAGTGTTCTTGTTGTGACATAACCAGTACTGCCAGTAGTAATAATATCTTGATTATAGGTTAAGAACAGTATACCTGGACGCTGTATAGTAATCCCACTGTTGGCACCGCCAGTTCCGCCTCCGAAACTAAACCAATCACTTTGTCCATTATAATTTTTAGTGCCAAATTCTGCATAACCAGCATCATTGCTTATAATGGCATTGGTCGATGTGCTAGTTTGATGTAACATTATCTGTCCCATCATTGGAGCATTAAAGTGGTCAACCATACCACCGCCTACAAATAACCCCCAGTTCATAACCAGCATGTAACTGTTGGTCCAACCAGTTGCAATAATTCTATAGTATCGATACATACCTGGGTTCTGACACTCAATTATTTGATGTGGTTTAAATGGATACGTTTGGTCCTGCACATCTGTGCCTGTAGTGTTAGGTGTCCATTGATCTGGATGACATGTCGCAACAACATCCCAGTTGCTATCATCATTTGACCCTTCTAAATACCAGGTACCGGTAGGTTTATGACTACCATTGTTATACCCTGAAACTGCGGTGTGTGTTACACGATAAGCATCTTTACAGTCAACTTTTAAATAGGCTGCCCCACCACCATCTTGCATGGTTTGATATCCATAGTTTGTCCAATCAACACTGGACCCACGATTAATTTCATCCGCTACATTTCTAGGATCACTGCCGCCATTTCCATTATTTGGATATCCAGTAAAATCAAATGTATATTTTGTTTTAGCATTTAAAATATTCTGCATACCGCTGGGACTCAGTAGTCCACCGTTAAAAAAGTGTTCGCCTTTATGTCTTGTTCTATTCGTCATTATACAAATCCTATCCAGTAACTACCACCTACACCTTGATTGTGATATGTTGCTTTTAATATTGCAGTAAATTCTGTTGTACCAGTTCCAGCGGCGTTCATAAGTATTGGAATTCTAACTACCCAATAATCAGCATTGGTGCCGCCGCCTGCCCAAGTTTGACTAGTATCTGTTGGATTAATTGCAAGATAATGTGTAGGTTCACCATTGACTTCAAAATAATTACCGTATGCATTTATACTAGTAATATGACTATGAGCACCGTGTCTAAAATCACCATCAGATTCATGATACTTATATCCACTCATAGTAACACGTCCAAAAGCACGTTCACTTCCGCTTCTACCGCTAACAATGTCTAAATCCCATGCAATTGCACCACCTCTATTTGTAACAAGATGTATATATTTTTGTCCATTGGCGGTTGGATTCATAAGAAACACACATTCTTTATGACTGGTTCTAGGAGTTTCAATAATACTCGCAAAGCTGTATAGTCCATTATTTGAATCTAAGTTAGTTAAACCAACTGCCGCTGGTGTGTCTATTGCTAGTTTACTGTTTGGATTATTTACACCAAGACCAACATTACCACTTCCTGCTCTAATGTGCACTTCTTCTTCACTTGCACTACCGCCGCCTGCTACTAAACGTAAATCATTTTCACTACGCAAAACAAGATCAAACTGTTGACCATTTGCAGTAAAGTGTCCACCTGTACCGCCTAGTCCTAAATAACCTTTTGCTGAGCCAGTAGACTGTAATTGAATGCCATGATATCCACTGTCATCAGTACGGTTTAGTGCTAGGTAATAATTATTATTTTCAAGTTCAACAAAAGATCCTGGATTACTGGTACCTATACCAACATGTCCATCGCTTCTGATAACCATTGACAATAATGAGTTTGATTGATAGAATCTAGTATCATTACCTTTGGAACCAATCCATACGTGGTTAGGGTCAGCACTGGTGGTTGGATCACTTAACCTAATATAAGCACCGTTATTATTAGAACTACGTATTCTCAGTGGACCTACATTAGAACTATCAACAACTAATGTGGTATCAGGATTATCAGTACCAATACCAACATTACCATCGCTATCAATTGTTACTTTATCACCACCTGAAACATGTCCTAATATGATATTATTCCCAGTAGCACCAATATAAGGTCTATTAGTAGTATCGCTATCTTTGAATGTAATGTTAACGCCAGCATCGCCACTTTCTAACCAAGCAACAGTATTGTTTACAGCATGATAAACATCAAGTGATGTATTATTAGCGGCTGTACCTACAGATAATCTACTAGTAGTATAAAAGTGATCACTAGCACCTACATAATATAAATGTCCAGTTCCGTCAGAATCAATAAACTTGACACCGGTCGTGCCATCAGTACTTTGTGTTACTAGGTTTGCATCCAGTGGACCTGATGCTGTTAATTGTCCAGTAAATACTGGATCTACTAGTGGTGCTTTAGTTGCAATTGAGTTAGTAACCGTTGTAGCAAAGTTGGGGTCGTCACCTAATGCTGCCGCCAGTTCATTTAATGTGTCCAGGGTTGTCGGCGCACTATCAGTAATAGTGGCAATAATGTTTGTTGCTGTATCGTAACCTTGAGCTGACAAATACGTGCCTACACGAGCGTCTGTATAAAATAAATTAGTAGTACCTTCAGCCAAGTCATCCGTATTTGCGGCGCCGGCTTGTTGCCAAGCCGAGCCATCCCAAATGTATAGGATGTCCGTATCCGTGGCAAACGCCTGGTCACCAGGGTTATTACCAACAAGTGGAAGATATGTACTGTCATCATATACGTTAACTTTGGCAATTACGGCACTACCATCTTCAACTACCAATTCCGCAGTACCTGCTACTTCACGAATCTTGTTTTCAAAACTTGGTGTGTTTTCCACATAAGTTGCCAAGTCTTGTGGAACAAACTGTCCGCTAGCGGCATCATACACCAAGCACATCTGATTAACTAGACTAGGAATTGGTCTCAATTCAACTGGAGTTTTATGTCCTTCTTGTGTATGCTGGAAGTATACAACTGGATTACCATTAATATTTGTCTCAACAGCCAAGTCTTTGACAGTAATTGCTCCACGCATTACACCATGATTACCGCATTGGTAATAAAGTGTATCAGGGGCATCATTGGGAACGGTAAATGTGATAGTTCCATTGTCAGTACGACTACCAGTTACACCACTTGTGTATTCACCAAAATATGTACCGCTAACAAAGTTGGTGCCATTGTCAGTCGTAAAGTAAAATGGATGACCCACTGCATTAATATTAATAGTATATGTACCACCTCTATAAAATGGACCTAAATTTGGATTATCGCCTTTAGCTGCACCACTAAACGTATAAGCACCTGCTCCATTATTCGTTACAGTATATGAAACTGACGGTGCTGTCAAAGTTGGCAATGTAATGGTTGCAGGTACGCTGATGTTAATGCGCTGTACATCTGTAGCATTGCCGCCATTGATATCTGGATGACTATCACTTACTGGGCCAGTACTAACAGCCCAGTCAATTAAGTTATCAGTACCCGCTCCATCAATCCACTTCAAATAAAGTGAATGTGTTTGTGTCATGTCGTCAAATATATCGTAAGCGGCGTAATTGTTTACTGTGTAGGTACCCTGTCTGTAAAGTGGTACACTTATTTCAGGTGAGTTGGTAATTGTACGTCTTGCATAAGGCAAGCTACTTGTAAGCCAGGTCCACAACCACTGTGTGTCTTGTCCAGCCTGTGGCGCACTTACTTGAATCTCCAGTACTTCAGGTGCAATATTTAAATTAACATTACTGAGTTTTTCAATATCAATACTGTTATCTGCAATTACTGCATCTGTTAGTGCAAGATCCGCAAGTGCGGCTTCTGTAAACTTTTGAATTGCCATGGTGTAATAATCCTATCGTATTACACTTATTTATCGATTAAGCAGGAGGAGTTGGCCATACTATATTTTCAGGATCTTCTTGATTTGTTATATCTCTTAATGATTGACGATATTCTGCCCAAGCATCATCGTTATCTAAAACCACATCTCTGTTTTGTGTCCAGTCACTTTCTGCAATTAGTTTATTTCGTTGAGCTCTTATATCTGCCCATAAATGATCATCTCTAATTTGTTCTGCTGTAGATAAAGGCATGTTCCAAATTTCATAAAGACGCATATTATAATGCTCATGTCCTTCTTCCACTGGCGCAAATGCAAATGGATCAGATTCTAAAAGCATACCATTAAATTCAAATTTATATTCCATCGTTAAACTCCATTTGCTGCGGCTTTATATCTGTATTGTACATAACATGCGCCGACTCTTATATTAACACCATTGCTGGTTTTTAGCACTAATCCTATGCCAGGAACGTCTGTGCCATTTGGAAAATCACTATAGTCAATCCAAGGCATAACTAACCAACGTCTACCGCGGTCACTGTCTGTTCCAGTAAATGTTGTGTCGTATGTACTACTCATATCAGCCCAACCAGTGCTATAAAAATATCGTTTATAATTGAATACACAGCTGGTAGTGTCATAACTGTTACTAGTTCTACTTATTACTGCTAGTATTCTAATTGCTCCCCAGTTGCGTATATCTTGTCTCCAAGTACTTGTTTGCCAGTTTGGACCAAATGCTCCATGAAACCAACTTTGTAATCCACTAGCAGTATGGTCTTTGAGATTTAGAAAATCGCCATCAGCAGTTAAGTCTGAGTAAAAACTACCAGTTCCCCAAGTACCGCTACTGGCTCCACTACCACTGACGTTTGCGTAGTTCCTATTGATATAGAACATAGGACTAAAAATACCAGATTCATCATAAGTTTGCCCGCCGCCATCTACTCTAAGGCCTCTAAAATTACTATCGCTAGGTCTTTCACCTGTACCCATTCTCAATTCATTGCTAGTAGATCCTTTCCAAAACTCACCGACAATCATATTTGATCCGCCAGCATCAAATTTTAAATAAGGATCACCATCTTGGTTAGCAATTGTACCAATCATAACTCTAGCGTCTGCACCACTAGATTGTTGTGAAAATAACCCGATCAATGGATCTGTATCAGTCCTACTTACCCTAACGTCCAAGTTAGCTGAAACTGTAGAATTTCCACCAATACCAACTTTACCATCTGTGGTAAGTACCATTTTAGTATTCCCGCTTTGTTGGAATTGCATTGGTACGTTATATGCTCTAATGTTAAACATTGTATTATGAGCTTGAATTCTTGACAATATAGTTGTATTGTCATTTTCATAAAAATCTATTTCGCCATAATCATCTGATCTACCAATAACCCTAATAGAACGTGCATTTGCATCTGCTTGAATATTAAGTGGTGCGACTAATCCAGTTGGATCAGCGCCAATACCAATATTGCCATTGCCTTTGATATTAATTGCATCTTGTACGTATCCTGCCCCAATCGAGAGAATATAATCCTGATTAGATGCAGGTGTAACATCATGCGTTATAATATTTGTACCTTGAGAATTGATGGTAAAATAATCTCGGTCCCATTGCAAGTAACTGGGACCAGGTGGATTGGTCCAATCATTACTAGGATCTACTGTAAGTCTTACTTCATCAGTACCGTTAATACCAATACCATCGTAACTAAAATCTGCACCAATTTCTAATTTATAATTAGCACTTGGTACTACGTTTAATCCAAGTTCACCATAATCAGTCATATGAATCGAATAGCCAGTAGCGCCTCCATCAATATGAAGCAATGAACTTGGATTATTAGTACCAATACCAACATTACCGCCAGTAAAGTATGTATCGCCATTTGTTGATAAATTTATTTTAACATCACCATCAGCAGCATCGGTAATTGATAATTGCCCATCTCCATTACCTTTAAACACATATTTTGGATTTGTTGCATCTGTACTTGCACCAGTTGATGTTTCAGAAATAATAAAATTACGAGCAGACCCAAGAGTGTCACTCATACCTATTTCAAATGTCTGTGTGTATCCATTACTAAATCTAATAGTGGATTTATGTCCCTGTGTTCCATCATGCAATATTCTTAAAGCAGCATCATCTGATGTTGCTGTAATATCTACTTGCCCTGTTAACTCTGGATTAGCAAGTGGTGCTTTAGTTGCAATACTATTGGTAACTGTTGTAGCGAAGTTAGGGTCATCTCCTAATGCTGCGGCTAATTCATTTAGGGTATCTAGTGTTGCTGGTGCTGAATCAGTAATTGATGCTACAATGTTAGTTGCTGTATCATATCCTTGAGCACTCAAGTAAGTACCTACACGAGCATCTGTGTAAAATAAATTAGTAGTGCCTTCAGCCAGGTCATCTGTGTTAGCTGCACCGGCCTGTTGCCATGCACTTCCATCCCAAATGTATAAGATGTCAGTATCCGTTGCAAATGCCTGATCACCTGGATTGTTGCCAACTAGTGGTAAGTAGGTACTGTCGTCATAAACATTAACTTTTGCAATGACCGCCGACCCATCTTCAACAACTAATTCTGCTGTACCTGCCACTTCACGAATCTTGTTTTCAAAACTTGGCGTGTTTTCCACATATGTGGCCAAATCTTGTGGAACAAACTTTCCACTATCAGCATCATATACCAAACACATCTGGTTAACTAATGATGGAATTGGTCTTAATTCAACTGGTGTTTTGTGACCTTCCTGTGTGTGCTGGAAGTAGACAACATAGTTGCCATTGATGTTTGTTTCAACTGCTAAATCTTTAACCGTGATAGCGCCACGCATTACCGAATGATTGCCGCATTGATAGTATAATGTATCAGGTGCGTCATTGGGTACCGTAAATGTGATCGTACCACTGTCAGTTCTTGAACCAGTAACGCCATCTGTATACTCGCCAAAGTAAGTACCTGACGCAAAATTAGTACCATTGTCAGTTGTAAAATAGAACGGATGTCCAGTGGCAGTAATGTTGATGGTGTATGTACCACCTCTGTAAAACGGACCTAAATTTGGATTATCACCTTTAGCGGCTCCACTAAATGTATAAGCACCAGCACCGTTGTTTGTAACGGTATAGGTTACATTCGGAGGAGTTAGCGTAGGAAGTGTAATAGTACTTGGAACACTGATGTTAATGCGCTGTACGTCTGTAGCTGCTCCTCCGTTAATGTCTGGATGGCTATCGCTTACTGGTCCAGTACTAGTTGCCCAGGACACAAGGTTATCTGTACCAGCGCCGTCAATCCATTTGAGGTACAAACTGTGTGTTTGTGTCATACTATCAAATAGATCATATGCCGCAAAGTTATTGACTGTGTACGTACCTTGCTTGTATAACGGTACTTGGATTTCAGGTGAATTTGTAATAGTACGTCTGGCGTAGGGTAGGCTACTGGTTAACCATGTCCAAAGCCACTGGGTATCTTGACCTGCTTGTGGAGCAGATACTTGAATTTCCAGTACTTCTGGAGCAATGTCGAGATCAACTTCGCTTAATTTACTAAGTGGTAAAGAACTGTCACCGATATCATCCTCTGTAACTGCACCTGGTGCAAGTTTGGGACTTGTGACACTGTTGTCTTCTAGACTGCTGGTTTTTAACTTATCAATGGCCATGCGTAATAATCCTATTGTTATTACACTTATTTATCGATTAGACTAAAATGTTTTATTCACTTCTTGCAGCCGCTTTAGCATCTGCTGCCGCTTGTAGTTCAGCTGGAATTTCACCTTCAAAACAATCTGCACCTTGTTCAATAATTGCATCTAGCATTTCTTGATAGTGACGGTTTTCTGGATCTAGTGGGATGTAGTGATTATGAGTTTGACAATATATATTAGTATCACCTAACTCTGTAGTGTTAGTATTAAACATGTTTATAACTCCGCATCTGCTATAAGTACTGCACTATTTGCTGTTTGACTGGATGAGTTATAGAGATAGTTAGCATAGATATCACCTGTGCCTGTAACTGTACCTGCATTACCACCAATAATACTCGATGTTGGTGTTGCTCTTTTTACAACCCTATAAGGATAATTAGCGATTTGACTTGAAGAATTACTGTAGTGTGTTAAGTAAAGTGTACCTGATACTTCATAATACCTTTGACACAATGCCAGTTCTTCCCCGTAAGAACGATGCTCGAAGGGGGTGGCGACTTTGCCTACTTCTAGTTGAACTCCTGTAAAACGCATAATATTGCTTGTGCTGCCTGCCATGTTAGGGATACCCTCAGGTAATCTTTCAGTCTGATTTAAGGGTCTCCAACCTGGTTGGAAATTTGGTCCACTAATACCAGGACCTGCTGCCATCCAACAAAGAACTACCCACATTCCTACACCCGTTGTTGCAGTAATGGCTGTGCTTGTGTTACCTTCAAATGTAACTGTCTTATATTCCCAAGTATCTGCTTGATTAACTGTCCATGGCTGCACATTTACACCCCCGGATATTTCTAATTCTGAGGCGAACTGACCTGATTTAGAGGACTTAACCCAAAAAGAAAGTGTAACAGGTTTAGCATTAGGAGTTCCATAAGCTAATTGTTTTACGTCTTGGCCCTCTAGCTTTTGAGTAAAGTTTACATATTGAGTACCGCTAGATAGGTCCGTGTCAGCAGTTGTTGTCTCAAACAAAATTGCATTCTGAAAACCATCCGGTACATTTGTGGATTGCGATACCTGAAATGTTCCCCCCGTACCGTCTGATAGTACCCAACGATCTAAAGTGTACCTTCCTGATGTTATACCAGACTGAGTTCCTCTTTGATTTATCATCATTGCGCCGTTATACAATAAGTTCTTTCGACCCGCATTAATAAGCTGAAACTGTTCTTGTGGTGTCTCAGCACGTAGCATTGCCTCACCAGCTGCACCGCTTGGTTTATCTAACTCACTTAGTTTTTCTCTAACATTAATTTCTTGTTTTGTTACTTTAACTGTCATTATTAATCCTCTGCTACCAATCCGTTTGATGCACTAATAGCTGATCCAACTGCATCTGTTGTATTATCTATTCTTCTTAGTCCTTGGAACACACTACGTCCTGAACTTGTTCCTACATGAAGTAGGTTTGTGCTATCATCGTAAGCAAGTGCTGTTACTGCATCTGAAGTTCCATACAGTGTGGCTTGGGCATTCTCTTGGAATAGCACCTTTTCGTCCTCGTAGATTTTCTTAATTTGCTCTGGGGATGGGGCTGTAGCTGATGCACGGAATAAAGCCAATGCACCACTGGTTAATGCAGCACCCACATTTACATCATATCCAATATTAAGTGTAGCTGATGTGTTTGTATATGAACCATCAGATGTTGAATTTAATGAAGTTGAACTGTCATATGCACCATCAATGTAAAATTGTAAAGTGTTCCCAACACGCATAAAAATAAACTGATGCCAACCAGTTAGTCCAATTACACTTTGAGATGATAAAATACCGTGATAACTAGATGCTACTTCGTCAGTTAAATCAACTCTTAGTTTGTCTGAATTAAAATATGCAGCAATACGCCCAGCTGATCCACCGCCTTCGGAAATCGCATCTCTACCAAAAATACCCATACCGTTTGTGACGCTATCCATTTTTTGCCACCATATATAGCAGAAATTGCCTGTGCCAAAATCTAAGTCACTAGTGTAAGGCTGATGTAAATAGTTACTGCTACTAAACCCACTATACGCTACCAGATCAGCACCAGTAGCCACAGGGTTCTTGGTCACAGTGCCGAACACTTGTAAGCCATTGCCGTTCACGCTTCGGTCTTCTTCGGCTAGGCGTACTGATACGTTGTCTACCTGACAGGTTCCGCTAGTAGCAGCCCTCTTAAAATCAATTTGAAGAGTAGTTGATGAAGCGACAAACGTAAG
>Ga0181575_10000782_pt1 | contig 22949 bp, 19 predicted proteins | sample 101ome_23_FD_145599 | JGI IMG/M metagenome (GOLD analysis project Ga0181575, IMG submission 145599) | Coastal salt marsh microbial communities from the Groves Creek Marsh, Skidaway Island, Georgia - 101411CT metaG (spades assembly) | ecosystem: Environmental > Aquatic > Marine > Intertidal zone... | reverse complement strand
CAATTGCTATACTAGGATATATTTTTTATGGACAGTCTTTAAGCTGGCAAGTTGTTTTAGGGATGTTCTTAATTGTATTGGGTTTAACGCTTGTAAATCTTTATTCTTCTAAAACAATTAACTAAACTGCAAAGGAGCTCCATCAGGATCTCCTAAAATTTTACCATCTTGCATTTTAATTTTTCCTGCAATGATAGTGTGCGTTGGTGTTCCTTTAAATTTGAATCCATTAAATGGTGACCATTTACATTTACTCTCAATATTTTCATTTTTAATTTCAATTGTTTTAGTCATGTCTACAATTGTAAAATCAGCATCATAACCTTCTTTAATAAACCCTTTATTTTTAATTCCAAAAATTTTTACAGGATTTTCACAAACAAAATTCATCAATTGATTTAAAGTTAATTTTCCATCATTGATATGATTTAGCATCACAGGCATTAAAGTTTGCACACCTGGCATTCCTGAAGGAGTATTAGGATATACTTTATCTTTATTTTCTTTTAAGTGTGGAGCATGGTCTGATCCAATAGTATCGTTAAAATTATTTCTAACTCCATACCATAATCTATCATAATGAGACTTATCTCTTAATGGTGGGTTCATTTGAGCATAAGTTCCAAGCTTGTCATAACAGTCTGGAGCATAAAGTGTTAAGTGCTGAGGGGTTATCTCAAAGGTAATGTTGCCTTTATGCTGAGAAAGAAAATCTATTTCTTCTTTTGTTGTAATATGAAGAACATGAGCTTTTTTGTTATGTTTTTCGGCAATTCTAACAATTCTTCTAGTTGATGCTATTGCACACTCTGCACTTCGCCAAATTGGATGAGTATGAACATCACCCTCTTTAATTAATTTTTTATTAACGTTTAATATTGCTTCGTCTTCTGAATGAACTGCAACAACTTTTGAGGCATTTTGAAAAACTTTATCTATATCATCTTCTTCAGCAACCAGTAAATTACCTGTTGACGATCCAGCAAAAAGCTTAATCCCACAACATCCCTCTACGTTTTTTAAACTAGCTAAATCATCTGCATTGTCAGCAGTTGCGCCAAAGTAAAAAGCGTAATTGCAATACATTCTATTTTTAGCAAGATCTAGTTTTCTTTGAAATTCTTTCAGATTTGAAGTTGGTGGATTTGTATTTGGCATCTCAAAAACACTTGTAATCCCTCCAGCAATTGCTGCTCTACTTCCTGAGTGAAGATCTTCAGTATCTGTTGATCCGGGTTCTCTAAAGTGTGTTTGTGTGTCTATACAACCTGGCAAAACAGTTTGGCCTTCTGAATTAATTGTCTCTTTTGCTTCATCAGAAATTTGACCGATCTGATGAATTTTTCCATCTTTTATTGCAACATCAACATTTTTTAATTCACCATTGATGTAACATTGTCCATTTTTGATTATAAGATCTAACATTTGAAGAAAAAGTTATTATATTAAAAATAACAATTAATCAAATATGAATATCAAAAACGTTTACATTTTAGAAGATAGATCAATTCTTTATATAAACGGAGATGACGCAAAAGATTTTCTGCAAAATCTTATAAGCAACGACATAAATAAAGTAAGCGAGGTTGATAGTTGTTTTGCATCTTTGCTAACTCCACAAGGAAAATTTTTATATGAATTTATTATTATAAAACATAAATCAGGTTATCTCTTAGATTGTGAAAAGTATCAAGCAGATGGATTATTCAACCAGTTGTCTCTATATAAGCTAAGATCAAAAGTTGAAATACTTAATTTAAGTAATGAATTTGTTGTGGCAGCTTTTTCTAATGAAAAATTTTTAAAATTTGATGATGCAAAAGATCAAGCAGGATTTACAATTAAATATAGAGAAGATCCTATTCTTTTAGACCCAAGAAATAAACAATTGGGAGCAAGATTAATTATTAATTTAGAAAAACTTTATTTATCTTTAAAAAAACTTGATCTTCATGATTCAAATGTAAACGAATACTATTCTCTAAGTCATAAGCTAGGAATAGTTCCGAAAGATTTGAATAAATTACAAAATAAATTATTTGGTATTGAATGTAATTTTGAAGAACTAAATGGAATTGATTTTAAAAAAGGTTGTTATGTAGGCCAAGAAAATACAGCTAGAATTAAATTAAAAAATAAACTTTCAAAAAGATTGATGCCTATTAAAATTATTGAAGGAAAATTAAATGAAGGGGAAGGTATCTTTAATAATGAAAATGAAATAGGAAAAGTGTTGATAGATAATGATTACCCTTTTGCTTTAATAAAATATTTAGATGAAAACTTTGATGAAAAAGTAAATTTTAAAACTAAAGAAGCAACAATAACTGTTAAAAAACCTTATTGGATCAATTAAAATAAATAATTTTGGTGCGGTCGGAGAGACTCGAACTCTCATGGACTAAGTCCACACGGCCCTCAACCGTGCCTGTCTACCAATTTCAGCACGACCGCGATATGTCTCATAATTAATGAATGACAAGTTTGTTTCAAATTGGTAAAAAATCCTTATGGAATTTACACAAGAAGTACGTAAAGCAACAGATCCAATTTATCAAAAAATTTCAAAGGTAATGCCTGAGATAGAATGGTCAGTACACGCACCATACATACATAAAATTAATAAATTAAAAAAAGAGAAAAATGCAGTAATTTTAGCTCACAACTATCAAACACCAGAAATTTATCATGGTGTTGCTGATTTCTCTGCAGACTCACTCGCGCTAGCTATAGAAGCTTCAAAAACTTCAGCAGATATAATTCTAATGGCAGGAGTTCACTTTATGGCTGAAACTGCAAAACTAATGAGCCCTAATAAGAAAGTAATTTTACCAGATATGGAAGCGGGTTGTTCTTTATCATCCTCAATTACTGGTAAAGATGTGAGATTACTAAAAGAGAAGTACCCAGGTGTTCCGGTAGTATCATACGTAAATACCTCAGCTGAAGTAAAAGCTGAAACAGATGTTTGTTGTACATCTGCTAATGCTGTCAAAATTGTTAAATCTCTTGGAGTAAAAAAAGTTATATTTTTACCTGATGATTACCTTGCAAAGTATGTTGCATCTCAGACTGATGTGGAAATTATATCTTGGAAAGGAATTTGCATAGTACACGACCAATTTAATAAGAAAGAAATAGAAGATATAAGAAAAAACAATCCAGGTATTAAAATTATTGCTCATCCAGAGTGTCCACCAGACGTAATTGGAGCAAGTGATTTTGCAGGATCTACATCTGGAATGATCAAATATGTAAAAGATAATCAGCCAAAAAAAGTAATGATGGTAACTGAGTGCTCTATGAGTGACAACATACAAGTAGAAAATCCAAATGTAGATTTTATTAAACCATGCAATATGTGTCCGCACATGAAAAAAATTACGCTTCCAAAAATATTGGATTGTTTAGAAAATGAAACTGGTGAAATAATAATGGATAAAGAAACAATCGAAAAAGCTAGAATATCTGTTGAAAGAATGGCAGCCATTGGCAGATAATTAAGTGTCAAAAATTAAATTAAGTAAAGAATTTATCAAAAGCACAGTCAAACTTGCTCTGAACGAAGATCTATATCCTTCAGGAGACATTACTTCAAGCTTAATTGAAAACGATAAGATCATAACAGTTAAATTAATATCGAATCAAAATGCAATAGTAGGAGGTTTATTATTTGCAAAACAAACTTTTAAATTAATTGATAGTAAAATTAAGTTTTTAATTAAAGAAAAAGATGGTTCAAATATTAAAAAAGGATCCTTAGTTGCAGTAATAAAAGGCAAAGCAAAAAATATTTTGATTGCGGAAAGAGTTGCTCTAAATTTTTTATCTCACATTTCAGGAATAGCAACTAAAACAAACAAATTTGTTAAATTAGCTGGAAAGAAAACTAAAATTTGTTGTACAAGAAAAACAATTCCAAATCTAAGAGTTATACAAAAATATGCTGTTAAGCTTGGAGGTGGTACAAATCATAGATTTAATTTAAGTGATGAATATTTAATTAAAGATAACCACGTAGCAAGTTCGGATTTAAAAACTTTAGTTGTAAAAGCCATAAAAAATAAACAGGGGAAAAAAATTACAGTTGAAGTTGATACAGTTGGACAACTTAAATCAATTATAGGTCTAAAATTTAATACTGTTTTGCTTGATAATATGAATATTAAAAGTTTAAGAAATAGTGTTAAAATTGCTAAAAAGTATTATGAAACAGAAGCATCTGGTAATGTTAATTTAAAAACTGTCAAAGCTATTGCTTCCACTGGTGTTGATAGAATATCTGTGGGCAGCATTACTCACAGCGCTCCTGCGGTTGACTTTAAATTAGAAATTTAATTCACAAACTTTGATAAATCTGGTTTAAAATAATTAGGACCTTTCATAACTTTTCCAGCTTCATTATAAATTGGTTTTCCATTTTCATCTAATTTACTCATATTTGAATTTTGAACCTCTTCAAAACATTTATCTAAATCAATTCCAAATGCATGGCCTGCACCATAAGTAACATATAAAATATCAGTTAAAGCATCTGCAACTTCTAATAAATCTTTATTATTCATAGCTTCTGTAAGCTCATCTAACTCTTCTTTAATTAGATCTATTCTTAGTTTGTTTATTTTATCGGTACTAAAAGATGGTTTAGTTTTAACATCTTGACCAAAAGTTTTCATAAAAGTTCCAACTTTGCTAAAATTCGACATATTGCTCCTGTAAGTTTTTTAAAATTTATTGTATGAATATAAATATTTATTACTTAAAAATTAATCAATGAAATTAAGAAAAGAATTTGACAGTCTTGGAAGCATAAATGTACCTAATAATAAGTACTGGGGTGCCTCAACACAAAGATCTAATAAATTTTTTAATATTGGGAAAATTTTAGTTAACATTTCTATAATTAAATCTATTGCTATTATCAAAAGATCAGCAGCAATAGTTCATGCTAAAGATAAATTAATTAATAGTAAAATTTCTAAAGCAATAATCAAAGCTTCAGATGAGGTTATTAAAGGAAAGTTAGATGAAAATTTTCCTTTAAAAGTTTGGCAAACAGGTTCTGGAACACAGACAAATATGAATGTTAATGAAGTAATTGCTAACAGAGCTATTGAAATACTTGGTGGAAAAAAAGGCACAAAAAAACCAGTACATCCAAATGATCATGTTAACAAATCACAGTCCACCAATGATGTTTTTCCGACTGCAATGCATATTTCTATAGCAACAGAAACTTTAGCTAAAATGTTGCCAAGTTTAAAAATCTTAGAAAAAGAGCTAAAGAATAAAACAAAAGAATTTAAAAACATAGTTAAAATTGGAAGAACTCACCTTCAAGATGCAACACCACTATCTCTTGGTCAAGAATTTTCAGGTTATCATGCTCAACTAAAAAAATGTATTGAACGGATTGAATACGCATTAAGAGAAATTCTATTTTTGGCTCAAGGTGGTACAGCTGTTGGAACTGGAATAAATTCAAAAAAAAACTTTGATAAAAAAATTGTTAAAGAAATTGCTAAATTCACTAAAATAAAATTTAAACCTTCATCAAACAAATTTGCAGAACTTGCTGCTCATGATGCAATTGTTAACTTTTCTGGAACTTTAAATACTTGTGCAGTTGCGTTAATGAAAATTTCAAATGATATTAGGTTCTTAGGTTCTGGTCCAAGAGCTGGATATGGAGAATTAATATTACCTGAAAATGAACCAGGCTCATCAATAATGCCAGGGAAAGTAAATCCAACCCAGTGTGAAGCAGTTACGATGGTTTGTGTAAAAGTAATTGGAAATCACAACGGTATTACAATGGCTGGATCCCACGGCCATTTTGAATTAAACGTTTTCAAACCATTAATTGCTCATAACATTTTACAATCGATTGACTTGATTGCTGATAGTACAAAAAATTTTGCTGTTTATTGTGTCAAAGGCATTAAAGCTAACAAGAAGAAAATTAAAGAACACTTAGATAATTCACTAATGCTAGTCACAGCTTTAGCTCCTCATATTGGTTATGATAATGCAGCCAAAATTGCAAAAACTGCTCTAAGAAATAATACTACCTTAAAGCAAGAAACATTAAAAACAGGATTAATTAGCGAAAAAGATTATGAAAAAATAGTTGATCCAAGAAAAATGATTTATCCTGCATAATTTTTAATTGCATCATTTAATAAATTTTTAAAGTATATTTTATTTTGCAAGTTATCATCTTTTAAATAGATAATTCTCAAATTGTCATTCAATTTTTTATTTAATTTACCATCTACAAGAATATTTTTAATTTTTATTATTTTTTCATCAAAAAAATAAGTAAAGTTAATATTAATTTTATTAATTTGTTTTCTTAATTGTTTTGGAGTCAGTAAGAATTTATAAACTTCATTTGAGTTAATTACAGCTAACTCAGTGCTTCCATCTAAAATCAATTGACCATCCCTTACATAAACTAAGCTATCTTTAAGTTCAAAATTAACATTATTTTTCCAACTAAATTTAGTTTGATCAAAGTCAATTAATCCCTCATGAATTTTTGATTTTAAAAAAATATTTTTAAAACTATCAAAATTTTTTATTTCTTCAGCCTTAATATCAAGTTTGAAATCAATATTTTTGTTATTTAGTATTTCTGTTTTAAGTAAGTCTTTGATTATAGCATTTGAAGAAAAAAAAGATGTAAAATTTATTTCATTTACTTTACCCTCTAAATAAGAATAAAAAGGTTTAAAATTAAATTTGCCATTAAGTAAAAATTTTAATGCTTGTGATTTATCATTGAAACTAAATTCAAAAAAATTCTTATTTGTTTTATATTTTGCAATACTTTTTTGATTTAAAAAACTAAACTCAGTTGAACCTAAATTAAAATCTTTTCCAAGAGATAATTTGTTATCTAACTGTAATCTAAAAGATTCCAAGTTTATTTTTGAATAAATAGTTTTATCATCCTCATCAGTGAATATTTCAAGGGAATAAGGAATGTTAAAAATTTCATTCTCTGAATAAAAAATATTTTTTAGCTCATTAGGATCATAATAATATTTTGAATTAAAAATATTATTAATTAACAATACATCATTTTCATAATTTCTATAAAAAATATTACTGTTAGTAATTTGTAATTTACTCTCTTTGAAATTAGCATTCAAAAGTTTGAAAAAAAAATTGTAATTATTTTTATTTAAATTAAAATTTGCTTCTTCTAAGACAACATCTGTTACCTTCATATTTTCTAAAGAAAACAAGTTTTCTAAGGAGACATAAATCTTTGTTGTTTTAATTTCAGAAATTTTATTTTCATCATTAATTATTGATGATTCCTTAGTTACAAAATGGGGTCTTGGTAAAAATTTATATTCTAATTCATTCGAAAAATTAAACTCTAGGTTTAATTTATTAAATAGATTACTTTGTATTTCTTTTGAAATTTTATCTTGGTTATAAATATTAGGTAAAGAAATATATGAAAAAAATAAAATAATTGCTGCGACAATAGTAAAGAAAATTTTATTGTTTAATAACAGTCTTTTGAAATTATTAATATTTAACTTGTTTAAATATTTTTCTAATAGACTATTAATTGATTTACTAAAGTTTTTAAGAAATCTAGCAAAAAAGTTTGAAGTATTCATTTTGAACAAGAAACTTATAAAACATTATTTTGAATGATAAATAGAGAATATTTAAATAATTTAAACGAGGCTCAAAAAGAAGCTGTGATGCACCTAGATGGGCCTTTATTAATTGTGGCTGGTGCTGGGTCTGGAAAAACAAAAGTATTAACATCAAGAATAGCCAACATTATTAAAGAAAAAAAAGCTTATCCAAATCAAATTCTCGCTGTCACATTCACTAATAAAGCTGCAAAAGAAATGCAAAATCGGGTTAGTAAAATTCTTGGATCTACAGCTACAGGACTGTCTTGGCTTGGAACATTCCATTCAATTTGCGCAAAACTATTGAGAAAACATGCATCTGCAGCAAATTTGAACTCCAACTTTACAATAATAGATACAGATGATCAAATTCGACTTATCAAAAATATTTGTAAAGCTGAAAATATTGATATCAAACAACTATCGCCAAGATTTATACTTGCAATAATTGATAGATGGAAAAATAAAGGCTTTTACCCAAATGAAGTAATCATAAATAAAAAAGATATTTATGAGAAAACAATTTTACCATTATACAAAATTTATCAACAAAAATTAACTGATCTAAACTCATGTGACTTTGGAGATTTGATTTTACATACAGTAAAAATTTTAGAGTTCAATTCAGATATTAGGGAAATTTATTCAAATAATTTCAAATATATACTTGTCGATGAGTATCAAGATACAAATTTTATACAGAGCAAATGGCTAAATCTATTATCAGAAAAAAATAATAACATTTGTTGTGTTGGGGATGACGACCAATCAATTTATAGCTGGAGAGGTGCAGAAATAAAAAATTTTTTAGAATTTGATCAAGTATATAAAAACACAAAAGTAATAAGACTAGAACAAAATTATAGATCATCACAAAATATTTTATCTGTAGCGTCTAATCTAATTTCTAACAATCAAAATAGAGTTGGTAAAACTTTAATTACAACTATGGAAGAAGGTGACTTAGTTCAATTGAATTGTTTTAAAAATGGAAAAGATGAAGCTGTAGGAGTTTCAGATGAAATAGAAAAAAAAATTAAAAAAAAATTTTCTTACAATAATATAGCTATTCTTGTTAGAGCTATTTTTCAAACGCGAGAATTTGAAGAACGATTTCTTAAAATTGGTATGCCGTACAGAATATTAGGAGGAACGAAATTTTACGAAAGAGCTGAAATAAAAGATTGTGTAGCTTATTTGAGGTTGATTCACCAAGAAAAAGACGATCTTGCTTTTGAGAGAATTGTTAATAATCCAAAAAGATCAATAGGAGATAGTACTTTAAAAAATATCCATGAATTTGCAAAAAAGGAAAATTTAAATTTAGAAAAAGCATCAAAGTTTATGCTTGAACAAAATCTAATAAAACCTAAAGCAAAAATTGGGTTAAATTTATTTTTAAATTCTATTGATAAATGGAGAAATGATTTAATCATAAAAAATTCAAATCACATCAAACTATTACAAATAGTATTAGATGAGTCAGGATACTCTGCCATGTTAAAAAATAAGAAAGATCTTGATAATGAAAATAGACTTGAAAATATCAAAGAATTATTAAGTGCTATGAAAGAATTTGATAATTTAGAAAGTTTTCTAGAACACGTTTCATTGGCAACCTCAATAGACCAAGAATGGGATGGTGAAAAAATAAATATGATGACGATGCATGCTGCAAAAGGACTAGAATTTGATGTAGTTTTTCTACCTGGCTGGGAAGAAGGGTTATTTCCTCATCAAAAATCAATTGAAGAAAAAGGTCAAAACGGCTTGGAAGAGGAAAGACGATTAGCTTATGTGGGGATTACTAGAGCAAAGAAAAAAGCTATAATATCCTTTTCAATGAATAGATTTTATCAAGGAGACTGGATCGATAGTATGGCTTCAAGATTTATTGACGAGCTACCAGAAAAACATTTAGAGAAAAATTCTTTCTTTGAAGAGGAGATTAATAGTGATGATGATTTTGAATTTAACCAAGATTTTGAAATTGATGAAGGTACAAGAAGTCCAGGTTGGATAAGATATCAAAAGAGAATTAAGTGAAAGATTATATTAAATTATTGAGAACAAAGTTTAAAAAAAATGGAATTGATGGATATGTCGTTCCTAAAAATGATGATTATTTTACTGAATATTCTAAAATTAATCGACTAAAAATTATTTCAAATTTTAGTGGATCTGCTGGATTAGCTATAATATTAAAAAATAAAAATTATTTATTTACTGATGGAAGATATACTATCCAAAGTCAAATTGAGAGTGGCAAAAATTTTAAAATTCTTGAATTTGAAAAATTAATAAATTGTAATTTAATTAAAAATCTGACACTTGGTATTGATCCAAAATTATTTACAAATACACAAATTAAAAACTTTTTTTTAAAATATAATAAAATTAAATTTATCAATGAAAATCTAATTGATGAAATAAAAAAAGAGAGAGAAAATTTAGCTATACCTTTTTTCTCGTTAAACAAAAAAATTACTGGTGAAAGTACTAAATCTAAAATTAATAAAATATCAAAATATTTAAAAAAAAATAAATCAGACTACATTTTTATAAGTGCCCCAGAAAATGTTGCGTGGATTTTAAACATAAGAGGTGGGGATGGTCCTAACAGTCCAGTACCAAATTCAAGACTAATAATAAGTAAAACAAATAAAATTTTATTAATTAGCAAAATCCAAAAATGTAAAAAACTATTTAAAAATAAAATTATTCAAAAAAATGAATTTTTAGATATTGAAGATTTGCCAAAAAAAATCTTAAATCTAAAAGGAAAAAACTTTATAATAGATGATAAATCTTGCTCGATATTCTATGAAAATTTAATCAAGTCAAAATTTAATGTTACAAACAGAGAAGATCCCACTTATCATTTAAAGGCAATTAAAAATAAAACTGAAATTAAAAATATGATTAATGCTCATATTTCAGATGGGGTAGCCTTAACAAAATTTCTATATTGGATAAAAAAATTGAATAAAAAGAAAATTACAGAGGTTGATGCGGCAATAAAATTAGAAAATTTTCGAAAAAGAAATAAAAATTTTTTATATCCAAGCTTTGATACAATTGCTGGTGCTGGGAAGAATGGTGCAATTGTTCATTATCGAGCAAAAAAAAATGATTGCAGAATTATAGATAAAAAAGACATTTTTCTTTGTGATTCTGGAGGGCAATACAAATATGGTACAACAGATGTTACTAGAACAATTTGTTTTTCAAAACAAAAAAAAAATATTAAAAATATTTTTACCAAAGTTCTAAAAGGTCATATTGCAGTGGCTACAACTGACATTAATAAAGATAATGTTGGTAAAAAAATCGACAAAAGAGCTAGAAAATTTTTAAACAAAAGTAATTTAGATTATGCACACGGCACCGGTCATGGTGTTGGTTTTTTTCTTAATGTACATGAGGGACCACAGTCAATTACAAAAATAAACACAGTGAAAATAAAAGAAGGTATGATTTTAAGTAATGAGCCTGGATATTATAAAACTAATGAATATGGAATTCGGATTGAAAACTTAGTTTATGTAAAAAAATTAAAAAAAAATTTATTTTTTGAAAATTTGACGTTGGCGCCGATTGAAAAAGATTTAATAAATTATAACTTGTTAACCAAAAACGAAAAAAATTATCTTTTCAAATATCATTTGGAAGTTTATTCAAAAATATCAGGCTATTTAAATTCAAATGAGAAAAAATGGTTAGCTAGTTTTATTTAACATTTTCAAAAATTCGCCTTGATCTATAATTTTTATTTTTAACTGCTTTGCATTATCTATTTTCTTTTTGGTTGGTTTTTCACCTGTAATTAAATAATCTAATTTTTTTGAAACAGTACTTACCGTTGTACCTGAATTTTCTTCAATTAATGATTTAACTTCTGCTCTACTAATATTGTTTAGTTTTCCTGTCACTAAAAATGTTTTATTTTTTAAAATTCCATCTTTTTTTGTTGAAGTTGCATTTTTAATTATCAAAACTTTTTCTAATTCATTTAAAACTTGAATATTTTCTTTATTTATAAAAAAATTTTTAATAGAGTTTATTTGAGTGTCACCTATTCCATCAATATTTAACAAATCTTCATAGTTCTTTGTTTTAGATAAGTTTTTAAACTTTAAAAATGATACAAAATATCTTGATAACAATTTTGCGTTTTCTAATCCTATATGTCTTATGCCTAATGAATAAATAAATCTTTCTAGGGATATATTTTTTCTTTGATTAATAGAATATTTTAAGTTTTCTACAGATAATTTTCCCCAACCTTCCAGTTTTTCAATTTTATCATAGTTTAGTTTAAATATATCTTGAGGATATTTTATAAATTTTTGTTTCCAAAAACCTTCAACTATCTTTTTTCCCAATCCATCTATATTAAATGCCTCTTTAGAAACAAAATGTTTTAACTTTTCAATTGAAATTTTTTCACAATAATAACCTTCACTGGAACATCTTCTAACTGCATCAATTTTTTTTGTAACTAAATTAAAATCCTTTATTGTTACCGACCCACATGAAGGACATTTTTTTGGAAATACAAATTTTAAACTATTTTTTGATCTTTTTTTTAAATCAACAGATAGTATATGAGGTATCACATCACCTGCTCTTTCAACAACAGCTGCATCACCAATTCTGATATCTTTTCTATTTATTTCATCTTCATTATGCAGTGTTGCATTAGAGACAACTACTCCGCCAATATTAATTGGTTTGATTTTTGCCACTGGGGTTAAAGCTCCAGTTCTGCCGACTTGAATTTCAATATCTAATATTTGGGAAATAGCTTTATTGGATGAAAACTTATGAGCTATTGCCCATCTTGGAGCATTAGCCACGTTTCCCAATCTTTTTTGCATAGCAAATTCGTCAACTTTATAAACAATCCCATCTATATCAAAATCTAAGTTTGCTCTGTTTTTTTCAATTTCATTATAGTTTTCAATTAAATTTTTAACTCCTGATATTAATTTATTTAACGGATTTGTTTTAAAGCCCCATTCACTTAATTTTTCAATAAAATCAGATTGATATTTTATTAATAAACCTTTTTCATATCCAAAAGTATATGCAATAAATTTTAAAGGTATTTTTTTTGTATCATTTGGGTTTTTTTGTCTTAATGATCCAGATGCTGCATTTCTAGGATTTGCAAATTTCTCATTCAAATTTTTAAAATCACTATTTTGTATAAATACCTCTCCTCTAATATCTATTTCTTTCGGAAAATCTTTAGCTGAAATAACTTTCGGAATATCACTTATAGTTTTAAGATTTTCAGTTATATCTTCACCCTCTGTTCCATCACCTCTAGAAAGTCCCTTGTAAAATTTTCCATCTTTATAAGTCAAAGATGCAGATATCCCATCAATTTTAGGTTCAGCACTATAATTAATTTTTATATTTTCTTTTATTGATAAGAAATTTTTAATTTTTTTTTCGAAATTATTTAAATCATCCTCAGAAAATGCGTTCCCTAGAGATAGCATAGGAACTTTATGTAATGACTTTTTAAAGTTTCTAGATGGTTTATGCCCAACATTTTTTGAAGGAGATTTTTCTGATCTTAAAAAATCATAATCAATTTCAAGTTGTAAAATTTCTCTTTTTAAATTATCGTAAACTTGATCGTCAACAATAGGCTGACTTTTATCATAATAAAAATCGTTATACTTATTAATTAGTTTAATTTTATTGTTATATTTTTTTTGAATTTCTTTATTGCTCATCTCAGTTAAATAGAGATTTAAATCTTTTTAAAATGCCGTTCTCTTCTTTTTGAATTTTTACTTTCTGATAATTTTTATCAAAGATACTGTATGAATTTTCATACCATTGAGATGACTGATAGTTATAGCCTAATAAATTCGCATATTTTTTTGATTCTTCTTCCAATCCAAGAATAAAATATATTTCAACTAATCTATGAAGAGCCTCTTCTACGTAAACTGTTGTCTCATAATTATCAATTACAAATTTAAATCTATTAATTGATGCAATCCATTTTTTTCGATCAAAATAATATCTGCCTATATACATTTCTTTTGCAGCTAATATTGTATCAACTAAACTAATTTTAAATTCTGCATCAATTGCAAAATCTGTATTTGGATATTTTTTTACTATTCCTAAAAATATTTTTTTTGAGTTTTCTATTGATTTTAAATCTTTTTTTTCATCAACTATTTGTTCATAATAAGATAAACCCATTAAATATTCTGCATAAACAATATCTCTATGGTTAGGATAAACTCTTAAAAATCTCTCTAATTCAGCTATCGCATCACCGTAATAATTTTGAGAATAGTAAGAATATGCAGCCATTAATGCAGCTCTTGGAGCTACATCAGATTGTGGAAAAAGAATTTCAGCCTCATTAAATTTTTTTGCTGCAAACAATGCATCACCTCTTTTTAATTCATCTAATCCTTCTTTATAAGCCTCAATCATCTGAAGCTCTAAACTTGTTTCTTTAATTGTTGATTTTTCAATATTCTGCTTTGAACAGGATATACAAAAAATAAATATAAACAAAAAGTATGATAGATTTTTCACAATTAAGTAAAGTTATACTCTTAAAATTCAGATTTTTAAAAATATTTATTTGTTTCTAAGCAATAGATTTTAATAAATTTCTATTAATTAATGAATGAGGTAGGTTTTTTTCTTTGATTTCTAAAATAGAAAAATTTTCTTTATTTTGAAAAACTTTTCTTAATAATTGATTTGTTAAATAATGTCCTCCTTGAGAACATTTTACAGATCCAACAATTCTATAACCAGAAGTATATAGATCTCCTATACAATCTAAAATTTTATGATTTACAAATTCTTTATCATTTCTCAGTCCTTCAGGATTTAAAATTTCTTTATCTTTAACTACAATTGCATTTTCTAGACTGCCACCTTTAGCAAGGCCATTTTTCTTTATCATCTCTATATCTTCATAAAGACAATAAGTTCTAGAATTATATACATCCGTCAAATCATCCTCATAAACTTTAAAAGTGTTTTTCTGGTTTCCAATAATTTCATTTTTATATTTTAATTCAAAATCTATATCTAAACTCAAGGTAGATGGTTTAATTGAAATAAATCTTTCTCCATCTGAGAATTTTATTTCTTTATTAATCTTAATTATTTTAATTGGCACATCACTTGTTTCAATTCCTGCACTAATAATTTTTTCAATAAATATTTTTGCTGATCCATCTAAAATTGGAACTTCCTCATTATCTATCTCTATCAAAGCATTATCTATACCTAGGCCAAACAAAGCTCCCATCAAATGTTCAATTGTTGATACTCTTGCACCAAATTCATTCTCTATAGTTGTATTTAAAGAGGTATTAGAAACATTCATGAAATTTGGATATACCAAGTTATCATTTTTAATGTCTACCCGTTTAAATACTATACCAAAATTAGGTTTAGCAGGTTTAATTTTAACATTTACATCCAGACCGCTGTGAAGAGCCACCCCACTAAATAAAACATTATTCTTTAAGGTTTTTTGAGTTAAATAAGACACTCAATACCTTTATTTTGAAATTTGTAAGATTAAAAAACAACTAATGTTACAAGAAAAAACAATTTCAACTGAAAAGTTGAAAAAACTTCTCAAAAAAACCAGTTTTTTTAATGTTATTTGGCACTAGATTAACTTCATTCTGATTATAACCTTCTAAAACTTTATAAAACCTTAACACTGGATCATCATTTTCATCTGGAAACAAACTATTTATATATTTTAAATCAAGAAATCTATCGATCTTAATATGGTATTTGTCCAATATATTGGTAATTTGTAACAAAAGATTTTCGTTTAAACATTTAAAATTAATTTCAAGGCTGAGATTATCAGCATCTAAATCACTTATAAAGTTTGTATAAGTTTTGCCATTTACAATATATTTTTTTATTATCATGTGAGAAATTTTACATTTATCGTAGTTTTCTTGAATAAGATCTTTCGCTTCAACAAGTAAATTTTCCAAAAAATTTAATTGTAATTTTTTTTCATAATTATTCTTTTTTAAACCTATATTAATATTGAAAATATCTTCAGTTTCTAAATAAATAAAAATATTTTTTATAAAATTTCCAATTAATTTTTCAATCTTAAAAATATTTTCATTTAAAAAATTATTCAAATTATCAAAATCTAAATGATTATTTTCATTTTCTAAATCTAATTTTTGAAAATATAGAGTTTTTAATTTTTCTTTATTAAATAAATAAATAGTAAAATTCTTTTTTGATATTATCAAATAAGTTTGTACTTGTGATACTTCAATCATTTTATAATAATTTGATTTTTAATCCTTGCATCAATTAATTTAATTTCTTTAAAATTAGTATTATTAAAAAAATCAAATGCTAGATTTAAAGAATCTTTAATGTCTCTTTTTGATAACTTTAAAAGTACTTCATTATTTAGCTCAACATCCCATCTTTTGGATGGAAAAAAATATAAATTTTTAATTTGATCATAGGAAAATTTTGACTCATCAATTAATTTTTTAAAATTAAGAAATTCATCTATTTCTGGTTTACCAAATATAAATGGTAAATTATCACTTTTATAATTATAATTTATTAGTTTTCCATTTGAGCCAACTATATAAATTTCATTGTTTAAGTTTATCTTTGCTAAAAAGTTCGTATCTTTAATTTGAATTATAAGATTAGAAGGATATTTTTTAAACACACTATAATTTTCTACTAAAGTATCTGACTCAATTATTTCAGAAATTTTTGATTTATTTAAAAAAAAAATATTTTTAATTTTTAAATTATCAAAATTTTTAATCATATTTAAGATATTTGAGTCATCCAAGCCTACGATATTAAATTGGATATTTTTGAAAGAATTAAAACTTATTAAATGATAATTGCCTATAGAACTTACTGAAAAAAAAATTAAAAGATAAACTACAATTTTTCTACTTATTCGTTGATGCATCTTTTAAAATCCATTCAATTAATTTTATAAAATTAATTCCTTTATAAGCTGCAATTTCTGGTACTAGAGATAATTTGGTCATTCCAGGCTGAGTATTAATTTCAAGTAAATAAAATTTTCCTCTATAAAATTTGAAATCTGATCTTGTCACACCACGACATCCAATTATCTTATGAGCTTTAAATGCTATATCCATTAATTCATTAAATTTTTTATCTGCAAGCTTTACTGGAATTATATGTTCTGTTTTTGCTTTTGAATTATATTTTGCTTGATAATCGTAAAATTTTCTTTTTGGTTTAAGTTCTATAGCTCCTAATTTTTTATTTCCTAAAATTGCAGCTTGAATTTCCCTGCCACCTATAAATTCTTCAATCATTATCTTTTTATATTCTCTAAGTATATCTAAATTTTTAATAATATTTTTTTCATTACAAATATATACATTTACACTTGAGCCTTCATTTAAAGGCTTGATAACAATTGGAAATTTCAATTTTTTTTTAATTTTTTTTATTAATTCATACTTAGGTAAATCATAAGAATAAATAAAATATTTAGGTGTCTTAATTTTATTTTTAATGAATATTTTTTTTGACAAATCCTTGTCCATTGCAATAGATGAAGAAACAGGACCTGAGTGAGTGTATGGAATTTTAAATTTTTCAAGAATTGTCTGAATATAGCCATCTTCTCCAAACTGACCGTGTAGTGCATTGAAAATTATATTGGGTTTGAAGTTTTTAATATTTCTAACCAAATCAAAGTCAGGTTCAGAAATTTTAACTTTATACCCATATCTTTTCAATTCTTTATAAACTTGTAATCCAGTATCAAGACTTATTAATCTTTCTTTTGAAATTCCTCCTGAAATTATAAGTATTTTTTTTTTCAATTTATTCTAATATTTTTATTTCTTTTTCTAACTTAATACCTGTTTTTTCAAAAACACTATTTGATACAAATTCAATTAGTTTTTTCATATCTTCAAATTTTGCATTTCCATTATTAACAAAAAAATTACAATGTTTTTCTGAAATAGAGGCATCACCAAATGATTTGTTTATTGGAACTGATTCTTTTATTAATTGCCAAACTTTTTTATCAGTTTGATCTATAGGATTTTTAAAAGTACTCCCACTTGTTTTAATTCTAGTGGGTTGCGCTTTTTCTTTTTTAATTTTTAAAATTTCCATTTCTTTTTTTATTAAAGCTTTTTCCTTTTTATATCCTTTCAAAGATGCACTTAAAAAAATCAGATCATCCGATAATCTACTATCTCTATATTTAAAATTAATATCTTTTGCTGGTATTGTTAATACTTGCCCTAATTTATTTACCACCTGTATTGATACTAGAATATCTTTAAATTCTCTATTAAAACAACCAGCATTCATTTTAATTCCTCCTCCAACTGTTCCTGGAATACAGGATAAAAATTCAAAACCACCTATCTCATTTTCCATTGCAAATTCAGATAAAGATTTATCGGTGACTGCACTACCTGCTATTAAAATTTCCTCAGATAATTTTGAAATTTTGTTAAAATTTTTTGAGAGTTTTATTACTATTCCATTGTATGTTTGATCAGATATTAAAGTATTAGAACCACCACCTAGAATAAATACTTTTTCTTTATTTTTAATTTTTTTTAAAAATTTTATTAATTCTTTTAAATCATCTGCTTTAAAATAAATTTTTGTTTTACCCCCAATATTAAACCAATTTTTATTTTTCAAATCATAATCTAATTTTACATTATTTTTAAATTCCAAAAACAACTCTTGTTGATCAATACTCATTTTAAATATTTAGGTAATTCTCTCATCCAAGCAGAAATGGTTCCTGCACCCATCGCTATTACTATTTTTTTTCCATATATGTTGCTTTTAATAAATTTTGCTAGTTGAAATTTATCTTCAACAAAAAATAATTGAACTTTAGAATTTTTTATAATCTGTTTTGCAAAATTAATATAATTAAATCCAAGTTTAATTTTTTCACCAGCTGCATAAATTGGAAACAGAAGAACTTTATCAGCATTCTTAAAAGCAAAAGTAAATTCTTTTTTTAAATCTTTAGTTCTTGATATTCTGTGTGGTTGAAAAATACATATTTTTTCATAGTCTCTATAAACTTGATTTACACCCCGTAAAACTTCTTTTATTTCAGTAGGATGATGAGCATAATCATCAAAAAAATCCACATTATTGTAAGAAAAAATTTTATTAAATCTTCTTTGAACTCCTAAAAAGTTCTTTAAACCTTTTTTAATATTTAAAATAGGCAGACCAATAGTCAAACCTAATGCTAGAGCCGCAACTGAATTTTTAATATTGTGAATTCCCAACAAAGGGATTTTGATATTTTTAATAAGTCTTTTTTTTTTATTTGGCAGATTTATATTTAAATCAAATTCTGAATACTCTTTAGTTTGTTTTATATTTTGTATACAAAAATTTGACTTTGAATCTAGTCCATAAGTATAAAAATTTTTATTTTTTAGATTTTTTATCAGACTTTTATTGTTCTTATCATCCAAGCAAATGAATGATTTTCCAAATGAAGGAACTTTATTTACAAAATTGATAAAATATTTATTTAGCTCTTTCATTGAACGATAATAATCCATATGCTCTCGATCAATATTTGTTATTATTGAATATGTTGGAGGTATATAAATAAAACTTCCATCAGACTCATCAGCTTCTAAAATAGACCAGTCACTTTTACCAAGTTTAGCTGAATGATTAATTGAATTAATTACTCCTCCATTTATTATTGTTGGATCTATTTTAGTTTCTTGGAATATTGAAGCGATTAATGATGTGGTTGTTGTTTTACCATGCGAACCAGCTACTACTATATTTTTAGTTAAAGAAACTATGTTTGCCAACATTTCTCCACGTTTATAAATAGGCAATTGTCTTTTTTTAGCTTCTAATAGCTCTGGGTTATTTTTCTTTATTGCCGAAGATATAACTAAAATTGTAGCTTTGTTAATATTTTGTTTTTTGTGACCAATTGAAATTTTAATTTTTTCTTTTTTTAATCTTTCTATATTTTTATTTATTGAAATATCACTTCCTTGAACTTTAAATCCTTTACTCTTCATTATTAAAGATAGACCACTCATACCTATCCCACCAATACCAACAAAATGTATAAGTTCTGACTTTGCTAATTTAATATTCATTAAAAGTTTCTAATAATTTTTGATTAACACTATTCCAAGTATTTTGATAATTTAATTTTTTTAAATTAATTTTTTTAGCAATAAATTCATTATTTTTTCTACAAATAACTGACAATAATTCCTCAAACTTTTTTTCGTCAAAGTTATTTTGATCAAATATCCAACATGCTTTTTTACTCTCATAGTATAAAGCATTTTCATACTGATGATTATCTTTTGAATTAGGTAAAGGTATAACTATAAATGGAAGATTTATCAGAGATAGTTCTGCTAAACTTGATGCCCCACCTCTAGTAATACATAAATCAGACTCAATCATGAGGTTAATTAGGTTTTGATCAAATGTGAAAACTCTACTTAATATATTATTTTTATTATAAAATTGTTTTAATACATCAATATTTTCTTCGTTAGTTTGATGAATAATTTTTAAAGAGCAAATTTTAGCTATATTAACAAGTGTATTACTAAATAAAGTATCAAATATATTTGCTCCTTGGCTGCCACCAATAATTAAAATTGTGAATAAATTATTATCTTTTTTATTAAAAATATTTTCATAATATTTTTTTCTAATTAATGGTTTGGATAAAGTTATTTTGTGATCGAACTTTTTAGGAAAATTTTTTAAATTTTTTGAATAACAAATTATTTTTTTTGAAAAATTTAAAAAAAATTTATTTGCTCTTCCAAGAACCATATTTGGTTCAATTAAAAAGATCTTAATGTTTAATAATTTTGCAGCCAAACAAAGTGGTAATGACATATAACCGCCTGTGGAAACTAAGATTGATATGTTTTCTTTTTTTAATATTTTGTAAGACTTAAGTGTTAAGATAAAAATTTTTATTATTGAGATAGGTAAAAAATATAAATTACTTAATTTTGGTGTGTTAATAATAATTGTGTTATAATTTTCTTTTTCTAAAAATTTTAATCCTCTTAGATCAGTTGATATTATTATTTCATGACTAGATTTTAAATGATCATGAACTATTACTGCAGGCAAAACATGCCCCCCAGATCCACCCGTTGAAATCAAAACTTTTTTTTTCATAATTTAAGTTAATTTTCTTTTCGTCAAATTAAGAATTATTCCAGCTAGAATAGATGTACTTACTATTGAGGATCCTCCATAACTTAAAAAAGGTAAAGTCATTCCAGTAGTTGGAAATAATCTTATATTCACTCCAATGTGAATTGTTGCCTGCATTAATATCAAACTAACAGAACCAATTAAGATAAGTTTAATCTTATCATTTTGCTCAAAACGAATTTTTTTAAACACCATATGTAAAAATATTAAAAACATGAATAAAATTAAAATTATGGCAACTACTCCAAACTCTTCTGAAATTACAGAAATTATATAATCGGTATGAGCTTCCGGCACTCTATTTTTAAGAGTTCCTTCACCAATTCCTTTTCCAAAAAATCCTCCACTGGTTATAGATTCCATAGCTTTATCAGATTGGAAATTGTGAGTTCCTACTTCTTGGTTAAAAAACGAGAAGATACGGGCCTTTATATAGCTAAACTTAGGAATATAGATAACTAGGTAAACCATTAGAGTAGCACCAGCTACAAATATACTGGTAAGAAAATAAATGTTAATTCCTGAACAAAAAATTAAAACAGCCCAGGAAAAAACAACCAACAAAGTCTGACCAATATCGGGTTGAATTATCAAAAGTAAAGAAATTGTCACAATTAAAATTGTTGTAATTATATATTTTAATAAAATATTTGCTTTTTCATTACATAAAATAATTACTAAAGTAATAATTAAGAAAGGTTTCAAAACTTCTACCGGCTGAAATCGTGGAAGAAAGAAAAGATCGATCCACCTTCTTGAGCCTTTTACTTCAATTCCAACTAAAGGTACTAAAAATAGACATATTAATGAAATAATGAATAAAATTATTGAATATTTATACAATTTATCCTTATTTAACGAAGAAAAAATAAAAATAAGAAAAATTCCAATCAAAACATAAATGAAATGTTTAAAAAAAAAGAAATAACTATTGGTATTCAATTTGTCTGAAGCAATTAAAGAAGTAGAAACTAAAGAAAAAAATAAACCAATTGCAAATAGTAAGCTGATTAATGTGAATAAAGATTTATCAATATTTTTCCACCAACTGTAATAAAAATTATAAATTAAATTTTTATTTTGCATTAATAAACCTCTTAACTAAATTATTAAAATATCTTCCCCTGTCTTCAAAATTTTTAAAATTATCAAACGATGCACCTGCAGGACTAAAAAAAATTATATTTTTTGTAATTTCTTGATCTTTTATCTCTAAGAAAATTGCACGTAAGGTTTCATTTAAAGTTTTATATTTTTTAACCTTTAATTTATTTCTCAAAACTTTACTAAACTTATTTCGATATGAACCAAAAATGAACGCTTTGATATTTTTACATTTTATTTTAGATAATTTAAACTTATCATTTTTTTTTGGTATTCCTCCCAAAATCCAATAAACATCATTCAAATTATTTAATATATTTTCTGAAGAAGCGAAGCTTGTTGATTTGGAGTCGTTTATTATTGTTAAATTTTTTTTATCAAAAACAATTTGTTGTCTATAATTAAGACCTTTAAAATTATTAATTGTTTGGATTAATCTGTTTTTAGATAGTTTCAATTTAGGTGCAATTTCAAAAATAAATGAGAGATTTTCTCTATTACCGTCGGAAGCAAAGTATTTATTGCTAATCTTATCAATTATGTTTTTCAAATTTGAGATATCAACTTTATAAATTTTTGACTTAAATTTATTTTTTTTAATTTTTTTTGAAATTAATGAATCATTTTTTTTAACGTACGCAAAATTTCCCTTAACTTGAGACTCAATTAATTTAAATTTTGCATTAACGTAATTTTTTAGGTTCTTATGTCTTTCAATGTGATCTGCTGAAATATTTAGAATTAAGCTATATTTTGATCTAAAAATCTTTGAATAATCTAGCTGATACGACGAGGCTTCAATCACAAAAATCGTTTTTTTTGTTATTTTTTTCTCTGCAAGTGCTGGATTTCCTATGTTCCCAATCAATCGAGCATCTTTTTTTTTATCAACCAAAGCATCAT
>Ga0181575_10000771_pt1 | contig 23141 bp, 20 predicted proteins | sample 101ome_23_FD_145599 | JGI IMG/M metagenome (GOLD analysis project Ga0181575, IMG submission 145599) | Coastal salt marsh microbial communities from the Groves Creek Marsh, Skidaway Island, Georgia - 101411CT metaG (spades assembly) | ecosystem: Environmental > Aquatic > Marine > Intertidal zone... | reverse complement strand
CTTGGGGATGGTTGAAGTGCGTCGCAAGACCCACGAAGCGGGTCGGTTCACCCTGATTTTTTTAGCGGCGCCGGGGGATTCGGATTGCGCACATCCCCCGTTATTGGAGCTCACCTACAATTGGGATCCTGAGGTGTATGCCGCTGGCCGAAATTTTGGTCACTTGGCCTTTAGTGTGCCCAATATTTATGGGTATTGCCAAGGACTAATAGACAAAGGCATTGTCATCTGCCGTCCCCCTCGCGATGGGCGTATGGCGTTTATCCAATCCCCCGATGGGATTTCGATCGAATTGTTGCAAGACGGAGACGCGTTGCCCATTGCCGAGCCCTGGGCGTCAATGCCCAATCAAGGCACATGGTAATTCGCGCTATTTTGGCACTGGTCGTGACCGCCATGCTAACCGGGTGTGGCAGCCAAATCGAACAAAAAATGCTCGTCATGCCATTGGGCGCAGACCCCAGTTACTTAAACCCCATTTTGTATACCGACCAACCCTCGGCAGAGGTTGCTGGATTTATTTTTAGCGGCCTGTTTCGGGTGAACGAACGCTTGGAACTTGAACCGGATTTGTGCCAGTCGTATACCGTTCACGATGCCGGTAAACGCTACGTATTTCATCTTAGACAGGATGTGCGTTGGCACGACGGCGAGCCGTTTACGGCTGAGGATGTCGCCTTTACCTTTGAGCGCATTATGGATCCCACCACCAATACGGTGCGTCGCAGTGGCTATATTATTAACGGCAAGCCCATTACCTGGCATGTGGTGGATCGGTATACGATTGAAGCGCGGTTGCCAGAATCACTGGGTCCATTTTTATTTCGAGCCGCCATTGGCATCTTGCCCAAGCATAAATTGGCCGATCAAGCCATCAACACAGCAGCGTTTAATCGCCAACCCATTGGCACGGGACCGTTTAAGTTTCACGATTGGAAATCCGGCCAATTTGTTCGATTGATTCGATCCGATCTCTACTATGACGGACCGCCCCAATTGCCGGGTATTTTATTCAAAGTGATCCCCGATGCCCAAACGGCGATGCTAGCCCTAAAGCGTCAAGACGTGCACATGAATGGGGTGTTGCCGAAAGACTATCATCGGTATGAAACACTGGATTATTTGCAGATGGCTCGGTGGTACGGGCTTAATTATACTTATCTGGGATTGAATTTAAAAAAAGCACCCTTTTCAGATATTCGATTCCGACAAGCCTTAGCCCATGCGGTTGACCAACAAAAAATTGTGGATACGGTGTTGCAAGGGTTTGGTCGGCCGGCCTATTACCCATCATCGCCCGTCTCATGGGCGTATCCACCGGATGACCAGCCGTTATATGCCTATGATCCGGCGCGCAGTCACGCGTATTTGCAAGCGATGGGGTATCGGCGCAACGCAGCCGGACGTTATGAAAAAAATGGCAAACCGGTTTCGTTGGTGCTAGCCACCAACCAAGGGAATAAATATCGGGAAAAAACAGCCGCTTTGATTCAGCAATATTTGGCTGAAATCGGTCTTGATGTTCGCATTCAACTCATGGAATGGAGCGCCTTGTTAAAACTCACAAAGGATACGAGCGAAGCGACTGGGTTTGACATGATTGTGTTGGGGTGGAACATTGGGGTTGATCCGGATGCCAGTAGTATTTGGCATTCGCGGGAATACCCCCAGGGGTTTAATTTTGTGGGGTATTCAAACCCCAGCGTCGATGCCGGTTTGGATGCGGCGCGTCAGTATACGCATCGTGCGGATCGCCAACCGGTGTATCATCGGCTATTCACACAAATTGCCCAGGATGTGCCCTATTTATTTTTATATCATACAGAAACAGTCATGGGGGTGAATCGGCGGGTTCAGGGGCTGTCAATGCCCGGTCCAGCGGGGCTAATGGTTCGGCCAGAATCGGTTTATTTAACGCCATGATGGGCAGCATCTCGAAACGGTTGCTAACGATGATTCCCATGATTCTGGGGATTACAGCGGTGTCCTTTGTTTTGATGCAACTGGCCCCTGGAGATCCGTTGGCCATGATGGTGGACCCCAGCATTCACGAGTCAGACTTGGCGCAGGTTCGGGAAAATTTAGGGCTCAATCAGCCCGTTTGGATCCAATATTGGCGGTGGCTGTTGGCCGTGCTTCAGGGTGACTTTGGGTATTCGTTTGTGACTGGGCAACCGGTATTGACCGTGATTTTGGATCGGTTGCCAGCCACGCTGTTGTTGTCTGGCTCGACAATGGTGTTAATTGTGGGGATTACCTTTCCGTTGGGCATATGGGCCGGGTATAAGGCCAACACCGCTGTGGATCATTGGATTACCGTGCTGACGTTTATTGGGATGTCGATACCAGCGTTTTGGTTGGCCTTGGTTTTGTTGTTGATGTTAAGCGTTCAGTTGGAATGGTTCCCCTTGTCTGGGTTTCAAAATTATGCGGTATTTGAGCCCACGGTGTGGCAACAGTGTGCCAGTATTGTGCATCACATGGTGTTGCCGTTGGTGACCAGTGTGCTGGGTGGGTTGGCTGGCTTAACGCGGTACCATCGGTCGGGAGTTGTGGGCATTTTAAATCGCATGTATATTACGGCGGCTCGGTCGCGGGGGGTAGGGCCCTCGCGGTTGTTATTTAAGCATGTGGCTAAAAATGCGGCGTTGCCTATCATAACGTTGTTGGGCTTAATGATTCCGGGCTTGATTGGGGGATCGTTTGTGATTGAATATATTTTTGCTTGGCCGGGCATGGGGCAACTGGGTGTTTCGTCGGTCTTTGCACGGGATTATCCCGTGTTAATGGCGATTTTGGTGTTTTCATCTCTGCTGATTATGCTGGGGACCTTGGTGTCAGATATTGCCTATCAATGGGCCGACCCCCGGGTGGGGCGAACGAGCGTGTAATGGTTGCACTATCGGCCTTGTTTTTAATGGGTTTGATCGGGGTGTCGATTTTAGTTCCCTGGTTGAGTGGGGTGGATCCCAATGTTGTGCCGCTCACTCAGCAGCTTGAGCCCTTGCCGCCCCGATGGGACCATTGGGTGTATTGGTTTGGAACGGATGATTTGGGACGGGGAATTTTGATTCGTATTGTGTATGGGGCTCGGTTGTCCTTGGTGATTGGGGTTGTATCGGCGGTTGTGTCGACCAGTATTGGCAGTTTGGTGGGGGGGGTTTCAGGCTATTTTGGGGGTTGGGTGGACAAAGTCTTGATGCGCTTTGTGGAGTTTATGATGGCGATACCAACGCTGTTTTTGATTTTAATTATTCAAACAATCTATACGCCAACCATTGTTACCGTTATGGTGGTTATTGGTTTAACCAGTTGGATGGGGGTTGCACGCTTGGTCCGGTCCGAAGTTTTGAGCATTAAGCAGCAGCCATTCGTATTGGCCGCTCGGGCTCGGGGTGTTTTGGGTTGGCGGTTGTTGCTTCGGCACATTATGCCCCATGCGCTGCCCCCGATTGTGGTTGCGGCAACATTGGATGTGGGTGGGGCCATTTTAATTGAATCGGCATTAAGCTTTTTGGGCTTGGGTGTTCAACCGCCCCATGCGTCGTGGGGCAATATGCTGCACAATAGTCTGAGTTATTTGTTGGATGCCCCATGGATGGCGTTAATTCCAGGAGGGTTTATTACCGCTACTGTGTTGGCGATCAATATTTTGGGCGACCGATTGCGGTATCGCTCAGATTAACGCCTGGGTGCTCAGGGGGGATTTGGGGGGTCGTTGTCATCGCGTTTGAATTGTCTGGCTGGGATTCAAAATGGTAAACTAATGCTATGGGAAGTTTTTACCATCGCCATGTTGATACACGCACAATTGATGCGCGATTGCAGGCATTGGGAGTTGCTAATTTAGACATATTAATGCGCGAAGCGATTCCAGATTCTATTCGTTTAGATCAGCCCATTTCCCTGCCAGATGCCATGAGCGAGCCCGAAGTGCTCGAGCATATTGCGGGGCTAGCCAGTCAAAACCAACTGTTTCGCTCCTTGATTGGCCAGGGGTATTATGATTGTTATACGCCGTCGGTGATTCAGCGGTGCATTTTAGAAAATCCCGCTTGGTATACGGCTTACACGCCGTATCAACCCGAGATTTCACAGGGAAGATTAGAGTTTTTATTTTATTTTCAAACGATGATTGCTGATTTGACCGGCTTGCCAATTGCGAATGCCTCGCTGTTGGATGAAGCCACCGCCGCTGTTGAAGCCATGTTGATTTTGTGGCGGCAGTGCCCAGATTCGAATCGGTCGGTTTTTTTGGTTGAATCGGCTGTCTATCCTCAAACTTGGGCGGTGTTGCGGGGCCGAGCCGAGGCCGTGGGCATTACACTGGTTATGGTGGATAGCCCAGCGGATGGTCAGGCGCATGCCGCCGAGGCGTTTGGCATGCTGATTCAATCGCCCAATCGATGGGGAACGGTTGTTGATCTTTCCGATTGGCAAGCGGTGTTCAGTCACCATCAAATCCCCTGGGTCATGGCAACCGATTGTATGGCCTTAACGGTTATGCGAACGCCAGGGGAATGGGGCGCAGACTTGGCGGTGGGGTCTACCCAACGCTTTGGTGTCCCCATGGGTTATGGGGGGCCGCATGCGGCATTTATTGCAGCCACAGAAGCCTATAAACGGCAATTGCCGGGTCGGATGATTGGGTTGTCCAAAGACCGGTTGGGCAATCCTGCATATCGGATGGCATTGCAAACCCGTGAGCAGCACATTCGCCGTGAGAAAGCCACATCCAATATCTGTACGGCGCAAGCCTTATTGGCTATTATGGCGACGGCCTATGCCATGTACCATGGGCCTCGTGGTTTGCATGCCATTGCCATGCGCATCCATCAGCATGCCACTCAGGTGCACCACGGGTGTGCCGCTATGGGCCTGCAGCCGGTGTCTGACTTGTTTTTTGATACGGTTACCCTGGTTGCATCGGCTGAACAGCAAGCAGCCATTCGGGCGGAGTTGGAGACCCATCGCATTAATTTGGGCTATAATCTTGAGGCTCAACGCCTGACAATTGCCATGGATGAAACCGTTACGGATGCCGTTCGAGACACCCTATTAACGGGTATTGCCACGGCATTGGGGTATCCCATGCCGGCTGCGAATGGGGCGCATATTGTGTGTGTGGGTCAAACCCGAACGCAACCGTATTTAACCCAATCGGTATTTCAATTGCATCAAACTGAAACCGACATGATGCGCTATATCCGTCGGTTAGAGTCCAAAGATGTCTCGTTGGTACACAGCATGATTCCCTTGGGGTCGTGCACCATGAAACTGAATGCGGCTACGGCGTTAATGCCCGTGTCGTGGTCGTTGTTTGGGCGGGTGCATCCGTTGGCGCCCGTGAACCAGGTGCAGGGGTACCAAACTATGATTGAGGCCTTATCCGCAGATTTGGCCCATTTAACGGGTATGGCGGGGGTGTCTCTTCAGCCCAACTCCGGGGCCCAAGGGGAATTAGCCGGTCTATTGGTTATGAAGGCCTACTTTGAATCCCGTGGGGAATCCCACCGTCGGGTTGTGTTAATCCCTCAATCGGCCCATGGGACCAATCCAGCATCGGCTGTGTTGGCAGGGTTGGAGATTGTGTCTGTGCCATGCATTGCGCATGGGAGTATTGATGAGGCTAAAATTCAACAGCACATAGATCAGATTGGGGACCGATTGTTTGGGTTAATGATTACGTATCCGTCCACGTACGGGGTGTTTGAATCCAATATTCAAACGATTTGTCAATTGATTCACGATGCCGGTGGGCAAGTGTATTTAGACGGGGCCAATTTAAATGCGCAATTGGGGCTTACCCATCCACGGATTGCCGGTGCGGATGTGTGCCATTTAAATTTACATAAAACCTTTTCGATTCCACATGGTGGGGGAGGGCCAGGGGTTGGCCCCATTGCGGTTGCGGATCATTTGGTTCCGTTTTTGCCGGGACAGCCCGATGGGATTGCGCCAGTGTCCGCCGCTCCGTGGGGCAGTGCGAGTATTTTATGGATTGCGTATGCGTACAATCGACTACTGGGTCCAGACGGGCTGACACAATCAACCAAAGTGGCGATTTTAAATGCCAATTATATTGCCAAGCAATTAAGCGATCATTATGACTTGCTGTACACCAATCAAGCCGGTCGTGTGGCGCATGAGCTGATTGTGGATTGTCGTGAATTTCGAAAAACAGCCGGGATTACGGTGGATGACATTGCGAAGCGATTGATGGACTATGGGTTTCATGCACCAACGATGTCGTGGCCGGTTCCGGGGACGTTGATGATTGAGCCCACTGAAAGTGAGTCTTTGGCCGAGTTGGATGCGTTTTGTTCGGCCATGATTGCGATTCGTGCTGAGATTAAGGCCATTGAAGATGGCGTGGCGGATCGGTCAGACAATGTGCTCACGCAGGCGCCACACACGGCGGCGGAGTTGATGGGGGATGTCTGGAACCATGCGTATACTCGGCAGGCGGCGAGTGCTCATCGGCCAGATGGTATTCGGGCAACAGTGGCGCGTGTGGATCAAGCGTACGGGGATCGCAATTTAGTGTGCGCCTGTGAACCGTTATTGGAGCCTGTTTATGAATCGTAAGCGGGCCTTATTTATTTTATTTTTGGTTGTTGCAACCGAATTAATTGGATTTGGGTTAATCATTCCAATTTTGCCCCAAATTGGGTATCGCTTTAGCTTGGACCGATGGCAGTTGGGGGTCTTATTGGCGGCGTATTCAGCGGCACAGCTGATTGCATCGCCCATATTGGGTAGTTTATCGGATCGATGGGGGCGAAAGCCCATGCTGGTCTTTAGTAAATTGGGAACGGTCCTATCCTATGGGATATTTGCCTATGCCGGTAGTTATGAATGGTTATTGGCGTCTCGGCTTTTGGATGGGTTTACAGGGGGGAATATTTCGGTCGCTCGTGCGTATATTGTGGATATTACGGATGAAAAAAGCCGGTCTAAAGGCATGGCGATTTTAGGCATTTCATTTGGATTGGGGTTTATTATTGGCCCGTGTTTGGGCGGGTTTTTATATGATGGCACGCATCGGTTGGCCGGTTTGGTTGCCGGGGCGGTGTCCTTCGTTGCGTTGATTTTGACACTCGTGTTGCTTCAAGAGCCGGAGCGTCAAAAGACCGATGCCACTCGCGATATAAAATGGTATCAGTTTTTGCGTGTTATGAAATGCCCCGTGATTTTATTTATTTTAGGGGTTCATTTTGTGCGTATGGTTGTGTTTTCTGGATTTGAAACGACGTTTGCGTTGTTTACCTTTCATGCCTTTGGCTTTGATGAGAGTCAAAACAGTTGGTTGTTTTTTTATTTGGGGTTGGCCGGTTTGGTCATTCAGGGTGGACTGTCGCGCCGATCGGTCGCCCGGGTGGTGCCGATGGTGTGTTTGGGTTTGTGTTTGACCAGTATTGCGTATGGGGGCTTATCAATGGTAGCGACAGTTCCGATGTTATTTGCAATTTTACTCATTTTTGAATTGGGGTTGGCGTTGACCATGATTTATATTCCCACGTGGTTGGCGGATAAAAATACGGATACTGAGTCTGTGGGGGGCGTGATGGGGTTGTATGAGGCAACGGGTAGCTTGGCGCGTATTATTGGTCCGTTGATGGCGTTTGGCTTATTTTTCTCATCCATTCGCTTGGGGTATGCGGTATTTGCTTGGGTATTGGTTCCGTTTTGGCTCGTTTTAGTCATCCCTCGGTTTCGCCAATGGGTCACGCCAACATCGGTATGAACGCCAATCCAATCCAAGAGTTTCGTGCGTGGTATGCCGCAGCCGTTGAGTCTAAACAGATTATGGATCCGACGGCCATGGTTGTGGCGAGTGGAAAGCCGGATGGGTCGGTGGATGCTCGGGTTGTCTTATTAAAACAGGTGACGGATGCGGGGTTTTATTTTGTGAGTAATTATCAATCGTCAAAAGCCCGTGATTTTGAAGCCAATCCGCATGTTGCGGTGGTGTTTCATTGGGATGCTTTGGAGCAACAAATTCGCATTCGAGGGCGCATTGCCAAGGCCGAAGCGGCGTTTTCAGACAATTACTTTCAATCGCGGTCTCGCGATAGTCAATTGGGAGCTTGGGCGTCGGCACAAAGTCACGTGATTCCAGATCGAGACGCTTTGAGTCATGCATTGGCCGGGGTTCGTGATCGGTTTGAGGACCAGCCGGTGCCGCGACCGCCGCATTGGGGGGGCTATTGCATTCAACCCGATGCAATTGAATTTTGGTTGGGACAGCCCCATCGGTTGCATGATCGGTTTTTGTATTCTCGGGTGGGGGATTCTTGGACATGTGTTCGACTAAGCCCTTGATTTTTTAATGGGTATTCGATACTATTATTAAACCGATACGTGAGGGATATATCCCGACACGCAGTGGCCTCATCGTCTAACGGTTAGGATACCAGGTTTTCATCCTGGCGATCGGGGTTCGATTCCCCGTGAGGCTACCAATTTTCTTGAAAAACCCCAATTTTTGTGCTAAACTTTAGCTTTTGTTGATGGGAAAAATTCTTTTGAAAGATTTTTTGTATACAAGGAGATTAAATTTTGGATCATACAGAGTTACTTGAAGATAATGAAATTGGCAAAATCAATCAATCAAAAGACGAAACAACAGAGGATGAATTTGAGGAAGGGTATGTTAGTCCGGATGACGATGAGGCATCGAATTCGGATTCTTCAGGCGATGTATTAGCTCTGGATGGCACGGATGATGCGACGGATTTGGACGATTCGGTTAAGATGTACCTGCGCCAAATTGGTAGTGTTAAGTTGTTAACGGCGGATGAGGAAGTTGAATTAGCCAAGCAAATCAAATTGGGGGATGAGAATCCGGAGTTGTCGCGGTTGGCAAAGGAAAGGCTGGTATCGGCGAATTTACGTTTGGTGGTTTCGATTGCTAAGAAGTACACGGGGCAAGGGTTGTTGTTTTTAGATTTAATTCAAGAGGGCAATGCGGGGTTGATTCGAGCGTCGGAAAAATTTGATCACGAGCGTGGATTTAAGTTTTCAACCTATGCGACGTGGTGGATTAAGCAAGGGATTACCCGAGCAATTGCGGATCAGTCCCGCATCATTCGGGTACCGGTGCACATGGTTGAAACCATTTACAAAGTTAAAAAGTTGTCTCGATCGTTGATGCAGGAGTTGGGCCGAAAACCAACCGATGAAGAGATTGCTGAGCGGGCTGAAATGACCATTGATAATATTCAAGCCATTCGAAAGTATTCCCAAATTCCATTGTCATTGGAAATGCCCATTGGTGATGAAGAATCCTCGCAGTTGTCGGACTTTGTTGAAGACAAAAACATGGTATCGCCGGAGTCTTCGGCGTTTCAAAATGTATTGAAAAATGAACTCTTAGACTTGATGAGTGTATTAACAGAGCGGGAGCAAATGATTTTAAAGCTTCGATTTGGGTTTGACGATGGTCGGCCACGAACCTTGGAAGAAGTGGGGCGTGTGTATCGGGTGACTCGAGAACGAATCCGTCAGATTGAAGAAAAAGCGTTACGAAAGTTGCGCTCTCCGGTTCGAAAGAAAAAATTAAAAGCGTATCGGGAGCAATACGAGTCCATTGATTTTTAATGCTGATTAACGGCGAATGGCGTGTTCTGGTTCAGGCTAATCAGTATGCGGCCATCATGCCGGAGGGTTTTTTTCGTTGTTCGGGTGCGGATCAAAACCAGTTTAAGGGGACTCCGGGCCGGTATCGGCTGTATAGTTCGTTCGCCTGTCCGTGGTCGCATCAGGCGTATTTGATGTGGTGTCTGAAGGGGCTGGATGCGGTGGTTGATGTGCGAATTGTGCATCCGGTTGTGGGGGATTCAGGCTGGGAATTTAAGTCGGGGGAGGGGGTAGTCCCGGATGAAATTGTGACGCGTATTCGGGATTTGTATATCCAAAGCGAAGCGGAGTATACGGGGTCTGTGACAGTGCCTGTTTTATGGGACAAGGCGCAGGGGGTGATTGTGACACACGATGCGACGGATATTTTACAACTGTTGGACCGTCAGTTTGAGAGCGATGTTTCGACGTATTATCCGGTTGAAAAACTGCCGGTTATGCAGTCGGTGAGTCAGTTTATTCAGCATTATTTGTATGAAGCGATACACAAAGCAGGGTTAGCGACGACACAATTGGAGTATGAGACGCAGGTGGGGTATGTGTTTAGCGCATTGGATGAATTGGATGCTTTGTTGGCCAAAACACGGTTTATTACGGGTGCTGAGCCCACGGCCTGTGATTGTGAGCTATGGCCAATATTGATTCGGTTTGATGCGGTGTATTATAGCTTATTTAAGTGCAATCGCCAGCATGTTTGGGATTACCCCAATCTGAGTCGGTACATTCAATCAATGTATCAGTTACCAGGCGTGGCTGAAACGGTGAATATGGATCATATTCAGGCCCATTATTATGCGAGTGCTTGGTATAAGAATAATGCCACTATTTTGCCGATTGGGCCAGAATTGCCGTGGCTAGCGTCTCAGACTCATTCAAATTCAGACCCGGAGTAATGGTGCGATGTATCAAAGGGGGCGTAACCTTGTGTTTTTTAGGTGTATTTGATAGTATAGTAGCAGAAATGATTCGGTAGCTCAGTTGGTAGAGCACCTGACTTTTAATCAGGTGGTCGTGGGTTCGACCCCCACCCGAATCACCAAATTCCAGGTATACAATAAGAGGAGAGAAAACACAATGGCGTTTCCCGTAAAAAATCCAGCAACAGGACAAACGTATTCTGTACTTACTCAACAAGTCCCGCCTCCTTCTCGACCACTTCCTCCTCAAGGATCTACTGCAAATGATGGCGATAATTCTATTGTGAAATTAATCGGTCAAACCAGTTTAACTCTGTCCGCTGACCTTTTTAGAGATTTTATAAAGAAAATGCCGAGCTTTTCTTTACCGACTGCATCTGCAGAAAGTGTTACAGATGTAGATCGATTATATCGTGCTGCACGTGATGGTGATGCTCAAGAAGTTGAATCGCTTCTTAAGCATGGTATAGATATAAATAAAAATTTGACTCAGGTCGGTACTGCTTTATATATTGCTGCACAACGTGGTCATCTTGATGTAGTTAAACTGCTTCTTAAGTATGAAGGTATAAATATAAATCAAGCGACGAAAGGTGGCTTTACTCCGTTACATATTGCTGCACAACATGGTCATCTTGATGTAGTTAAACTGCTTCTTCAGAACCATATAGATATAAATAAAACGGCGGATTATGGTTTTACTGCTTTACATATTGCTGCACAATATGGTCATGATAACGTAGTTCAATTGCTTCTTAACTATGCAGTAGATGTAAATCAAGTGACGAAAGATGGTGGTACTGCGTTACATATTGCTGCACAAAGTGGTCATGATAACGTAGTTAAAGTGCTTCTTGGCTATGATGGTATAAATATAAATCAAGCGGCGAAAGGTGGTGCTACTGCGTTATATATTGCTGCACAACATGGTCATCTTGATATAGTTAAACTGCTTCTTCAGAACCATATAGATATAAATAAAACGATGGATTATGGTTTTACTGCTTTACATATTGCTGCAAAAAGAGGTCATGATAACGTAGTTGAAGTGCTTCTTAATAATAAAGGTATAAATATAAATCAAGTGACGAAAGATGGTGCTACTGCGTTACATCTTGCTGCACAATATGGTCATGCTAGCGTAGTTGAATTGCTTACTAATTTCATTATTAATAAAGGTTCAGATGATGAACGGATTGGTCTAGTAAAGCATTCTATTGATCTAATAGAGAGAGAGAGTCTAATCACTTTAATTAAAAATATGCAAGATCCAAACAAAAGAGATGCCGTTTTGGTTATGATACAAAAAAAAAAATTGTTAGCTATTTCAAAAGAAGAAGCTGATGCTAGAAAGATTGTATTAACATGGGCTATCACAAAAAAAGAAACACGATTAGCTGGAAAAATACTTGAAATAGATAAAGAAGGGTGGGTGAAAAAGTTATTACCGCTTGACCCTCGTTTACAAGATGAGGCTATGAATAAATTCCTATTAAACGGTGACCCTTTAAACGGTGACCTTCTTTTTCAAAACCTTCATGAATGTGACAAACAAGAAATATTCAAGCTTATATTCAATACTGAAACGCAATATCCCAAAACAAGAGCATTTATACTGAATCGCCATGTTGATTGGTATATAGGTGAAATTCAAGCATATACAAGAATGGAAGGAAAACAAAAATATCAAGAATTGTTTAATGTAGCATCAGTAGGAGTAGCAGCAGGAGTTGGAGGACTCGGTGTAGCCGTACTTTGTAGATTGGAACAGACAGAGTCACAGAATAAGATTGCCAATTTAAACGCTGAAAAATTAGGAAATCAATCCCAGATTGTCGAGTTAAAGGATAAACAAAAAAAACGGGAATGCCGGATTGGCAAGTTAGAGGATAAAAAATCAAGAAATCAATCCCTGATTCGCGAGTTAAAGGCTGAAGAAGAAAACCTGAAATCCCGGATTGGCAAGTTAGAGGATGACATAAAAAAACTGAAATCCAATCAAGAGTTTAACATAAAAAAACTGAAATCCGATCAAGCGGCTGAAAAACAAGCCTTAGACCAGCAGGTTAAAGAATTAACAAAGCAGGTTAAAGAATTAACAAATCGGTTTGAAAGATACGGAGCAATTCCAATAACGTCAACTGAAGACACCACAGCAAGGGCAAATCTAGAAGCTGAAATTAGCTGTTTAGAAGCTGAAGTTAGTAAAAAAAATAACCATATAGAAGAATTACAAACACGGCTGGGTTATTTAGAAACTCAGTTAAGTCAGGAAAAAGGCGCTGCTAAAATTGTAAAAGAACAAGTAGAAAAGAACGAAAAAGAAAAAGCTGCTGAACTGAGAAAACTGAACAAGCAGTTACTTGAACTCAATGAACAAATTGGTGATTTGAATACAAGAATCACTGACATGGATGCGCTTTTAATTAAACATGATGTGCATACCAAAGAACAACTGGCAGAAGATCTGGAAAAAGCTTTAGAGATCGAAACAGAATTGTATGCTCAACCAGAAATAACAGAATTAGATGTTTCTCTGGGTGGTGATGGCTGGACCCGATATTTAGAAGTGAAACATAGAAATATCAGTGATGACGACAAAAGACAAGAATTGTTTAAAAATTGTAATCGGCAATATAATGCAAGTCAGCAATCAGTAGATCAATGGGGTGTATTGTGTATCGGGACAAGCCATGATGACAAGTCCATCAAGAGTTTAGAGAAGAAATGCCAAGCAAATGATTATACATTCATTGATTTGACAGGCAAAAAACCGGGTGAAGTGGTAGCGCTAATCAAAAATCCGCATGAAAAAAAACCATTTTTTTTCATCAAGAAAGAAGCTATCTGTAAAGAATCTATGCGGTATTTTGAGGACGAGTTTCCCAAACAGAAGTATCAACAACTGGTCGATCATATTGCAACGTATAATAATGAAGATAATTCACAAGATAGTATAGATAAGCGCATTCATAGCTTTTATTCAAATTTAGAAATAGATAAAGAGAAAAAATATAAATTAGCTGGACTACTCGGCGAATTCTGGGCGGTAAATTTTTTCACACATTTAACGAAATCTGTAGAAGATTTTAGTATTAAGAGTACTGATATTCCGATCGTCGCTAGCCCCGCTTCCAATGATTCGGGATCTTGAGGCTATTTCGGTATTTGGCAATGGTGCGTCGGGCAATTGAGATTTTTGTGTGTTGACTGTAGAAAACGGTATAAAATAGTTTTAAAAATAGGGTTTTTTTTGATACAATAAAAATCAATAAATAAAATTAAAAGTTATAGGGGGATATAAAACGTTGGCATACTCAATTCATTTACTATCTACAGCAAATCGTGGCGCAGTAGCTACGGCTAGGCCAGAAAAGCGCGGATCGTCATCAGCAGACATAGAATCCAATTTAGTAAACTTAATTACCAGCAGTGGAAAATTATTTGATAAGGTGTTTCCAGGAACTGGGATTAGGCATACTAACCAACAGGATTGTAAATTACTGGATAAACTAATAGAAGATGCAGATCTCATTCACTTTCCTGAAAATAGTGAAATGGATGCAGCCACGTATACTAAAATATTTGAAGCACAAATTAATTACGAGTTATGCTATGACCAGTTAGTATTAAAACATATAATAGAAAAAAAAGATTTTTTGAGACAATTGCTTGTTCAGCATCATAAGATTAAAAATGAACTATCTAAAGAATCAGCGGAAGCGATTGTGGATATCGAGATTCTATGCAAAAAACTGAAAAGCTATAAACTACTTATCGACTTAAACCCTCAATTTTTTGATTACTGTATTGAGAATAACGTGCTTAGTCGCTGTATAGAACAGTCAAAAGCAATAGTAGATTTAATTGGTGATTGCAGTAATAACTGTGTGTCACATAGTAAAACAGTATGTGAAGGAATCATTTGTTCGTATGCAATTATTTGGCTTTCATTTTCTTCGGTTCGTTATTTAAAAAACTTTACTCAAGGCCGATTACGTGCACGGAAAGAAACAGACAAGCTCATGCAGCAAATTGATTTGAATTTTGAGGTTTTTTATCAGGCGCTAGCCACAGTCAAGGGTTATTCAGATGAATTTATTTCTGAATCATTAAAAACACACCTCTACAGTAGACTCGATGTTTTAATTATACATTTTATTCGAAATTTTATAGACTCTAAAAGTGAAAATAAACATCAAGTTATACCGAATAAATCATTGAGTAATGCAATTTTACTCTTACAAATGGTACCCAGAGATTATCAATTTTCTTGTGGTGATAGATTTCCTGATGTGGGTAGCATACTTGATCAAATCGAATCTGAGTTATCAAAAAATCAACCGGGGGCTCAATCCAGCAACTTGTTGAGTGAGAAAGATCGTATAGAGATTGAGAAAGAACTTATTCGGGAACAGGAGCAAGAAGAAAAAGAACAAAGACAAGAACAGGAACGGCAAAGTCAGGCTCAAAAAGAACTTAGTCGCAACAATATAAATACCAAATCATACGAAGACAACTTTTTTGACCCAGACGAAGACAACTTTTTTGACCCAGACGAAGACAGCTTTTATACAGACTACGATGAAGCTCGTAAACAAATACTTAATTGCATGGAAAAAATTTCTTTAGATACTATAGAACAGGCGGAAAAAACATTGTTGACACTGTTGGCACGACTCAATTCAAATAATTATGAAGAAAGTACGGATATGTGTCATCTAAAGAAACTTTTGGTTAATTACGCACTGGCGGATTTGTACTTTTTAAAAGGAGCATTTGATTTTTCCAGCCATGTTAGCCAAATACAAACAGATAGTACAGAAAAATCAATTAAATATAGTAATGATGCAATCCAGGAATTGTCCAGAATTTCTGATGATTTTAAGCGAAATAACTTTAATGTCATTGATCAGGTTTTTAATGGTTTGCGTATACAAATGGATGCGGCAAACACGCGTATTAACGCTGCTGAATTGAGTACTGAACGGCGGCTCGATCGACTGCATCAAAGTCGTTTGGCGGCAATGGCGCGATATGCAAGGTTAGGATACTCATGGGTTAGAAATACAGACAGTATTAGCCCGAAAGCACAAGAAAGACGTGATGCAATAGAGACATTGAAACAACTTAAAGAGCTTGAAGCAAATATGGGTCTAGTGCAAAGAAAAGTCGATATTTGTTTAAACCTGAGTAAAAGACTTATTCCCGCTTCCAATGATTCGGGATCTTGAGGCTATTTCGGTATTTGGCAATGGTGCGTCGGGCAATTGAGATGGACAAGTCAGTGTGCAATCGGTGGCGCAAGGCTTCGTCGGATAAATCGGGATATTTTTGGCAATAATCATGAATAATGGCTTGAAACTGTTGTTTGGTTTTACCAAAATACTCGCGTTGGCACAAGGCTTTTAATACAATAATGCCATGCGATGTTTGGATGGACTTGGCATTGACCAAGCGCGATACCGTAGACAGCGATACGGATAAATGCTCAGCCAGATCCCGTTGAGCCAAGGGCTTAATGTAAATGGGCCCATGGGTTAAGTAATCCCGTTGATGCTCGGCAATATACGTGACCAGTTGGTTTAATCGCTCCCATCGTGCTTGAATCGTATCAATCACCGCTTTGGCTTTTTCGTATTGGTCTCGCAAAAACTGTCGGGTTTCGGTGGGGGTTTCGGGGGCTTCCAAGATACTCATGTACTCTGGGGATATGGCGGCGGTAACGCCGTTGCGTTGCTCTAAATTTTCAATATGAATCGTTTGATCGTCCAAAATAGATACAGAAAATGAAGGATACAACGTCGGGTTGGCGTCCGTGCTGGCATACTGATGCCCCGGTTTGGGATGAAACTGATGGCTGACATAATCTTGAATGGCCATGGCTTGTTCCGGTGTTATACCCAAGGCCTCAGCCCGTGATGCAAGGGTTTTTGTATCGTCAAAATCTTGAATATGATGCTGAATAATTGTGGACAAACAAGTATGCAAGGCATCATCAAAGGCTTTTTGATTGAGCTGAATCATCAAACACTCCGTTAACGACCGGGCGCCCACCCCATCGGGTTCAAAGCTCTGAATGATGGTTAATATCGACCGAACCTTTCGTGCCGATACGCCCAACTGTGTTTGAATCTCAGCCGATACATCGCCGTAATTGTGCAGGTAGCCATCGGGGGTAATGGCATCAATGAGATACTCCGCAACGGTGTGATCCGTCGGGGCTAAGTGCTGGTGGGTGAGTTGCTCCATTAATACAGCCGTCAGCGTTTTTTCAGGGGCTTGGATGTTGGTGGGTAATTCAACCGTGCTATGCTGCGGGGGGCGGATATCCAGCATGACATTTTTATCACTTTCTGCATTGATGAGGTCTTGAAGCTCGGCATAACTGAGTTGGAAGTTCCCCAGCAACTGCATGATTTTGGGGGATAACTGTAAGCGCTGGTGTTGCCGATGCCCCAACGAATAGTTCATAGGGTTAAATTGGGGGTTGCGGTTATGGCCGTGGGGATGGGGACCTTGCTCTGAAGCATAAAATGCGCCGCCCGACCAATCATGGCCGCGTTATCCGTACAATAGGCGAGGGGAGCGGTATGAACCTGAATGCCATTTTTTTCACCGTGTTGGTGCAAGGCATCCCGCAGATAACTATTGGCACTGACTCCGCCGCACACAACGAGCTGATCGGTATGGGTGTCTAAACAAGCCGGGATTGCTTTATCAATGAGGCTGTCGCAAGCCGCTTTTTGAAAACTGGCAGCCACGTCGGCTTTGTTCGGTGGATTGTCGCTATTGAGGCAGCGAAATACGGCCGATTTAAGCCCAGAGTAACTAAAGTCTAGGCCTTGTTGATGCAGGCCTTTGGGCAATTGAACTTGGGTGGGATCCCCCGTTTTGGCTAACGCATCAATCTCAGGGCCTCCCGGATATCGCAAACCCAAGAGCCGAGCCACTTTATCAAAGGCTTCACCCACCGCATCGTCCCGCGTTTGGCCCAATAGTGTGCACGCAAAATAATCGGTAAATCGGACCAACAAACAATGCCCTCCCGATACCAACAGGGCCACAAATGGAAAGGTGGGGAGCGTGTCCATAAAGGCTGAGTAAATGTGCCCATGCAGGTGGTTGACGGGGATTAACGGGCGCGATAGGGTAGACGCAATCGCCTTGGCCGTTGTAATGCCAACCAGCAACGCCCCTTCTAAACCCGGGCCATACGTTACAGCGATGGCATCTAGGCGACTCCAATCCCAATGGCTCTGGTCTAAGCATGCTTGAATGAGTCGGTGAATATGATTGCCATGCTGCCGAGAGGCAATTTCGGGGACAATGCCGTTGTGGGGCCGGTGATGCTTGTGTTGATTGCGGGTCAGCAATTCAACGAGATTGCCGTTATCCAGTGTGGCAATGCTGGTATCATCGCACGATGTTTCAATGGCTAGAATACGCATTAGAGAAACAATTGAAGCAGAAAGGACTCAAGGATTTGAATACCAATAAATGCGAAAATGGGGGATAGATCAATGCCCATGCGATTGGCTGGGATGATCCGTTGAAAGGGCAATAGCATGGGGTCGGTGACCCGGTAAATGACGTCAATAAAGGGGTGGTATCGGTTGTGCGGGACCCACGAAAGAATGACGCGAATAAATAAACTAATATGCGCCAATTGGGCGGCGGTTTTAATGACCGTATACAGGGCTGGGATCATGATGGTGCTCCCAATGCCTTGGATCGGTCAATAGCGGCCTGGATAACCGTCTGCAACTGTTGGGCCATGGTTTCGGTGTCAAATGTTTGGATGCCCGCAGCGGTGGTGCCCCCGGGTGAGCATACGGCATCGACCATAGCATCCAATGTGGCCATGGACACTGATTCGTGGCCTTGTACCAATTTGGCCGAGCCTAAGGCCGTTTGGGTCACCAAGTCTAGGGCAACGGATTCGGACAATCCAGCTTGAACCCCGGCGTTTGCAAATGCCTGAATGATCCGATAAAAAAAGGCCGGGCCGCTGCCACTTAATGCGGTAATCGTGTGCATGTGATCTTCATCCGATACGGTTACGGTTAGGCCAAGGGGCTCAAATAAGCGACAGGCAAAGGCTTTAAAGGTTGGATCACTTGCTTCATTAAAACACAGAGCGCTCACCCCAGCGTGAATGCGGACTGCTAAGTTGGGCATCACCCGACACACCGGAACGGCGGTTGGGTACTGATTCAGGGGAATGCCAGCTGCCATCGAGATTAGCGGGGGGTGCGAGTCAGGTAGGCTGGCTAATGCGGCTGGAATATCCTTGGGCTTCATGCCCAACACGACGCAATCCGAGCGACGGCATAAATCATCCACCGATACATGTTCCACATGGGCATTGTCAGAATACGGGTCATACCCCAAGCGTTGAATGTCCGGGGCAGCAGTTTTCAGCCCATCAATAATGGCACTGGCCATGGTTCCCAATCCCATGAAGCCCACAACAGTCATGAGCGTGCGATCCAACGATACGGAATCCGGTGAGTCGTATTTATACGCAAGGCCTTATTTTTTTGATAATTATTTTTTTTGAATTCAGCCGTTTCAATGAGTAGCTGCAACGCATCTTTCGTGCCTGAGTTTGGCAAATGCGCATACAATTCTTGGTAGTCGGCATGCAGGGCATCTAGCCACTGGGGATTGTCTGAATCGGCTGCAAATTGAGTTTGGTGGTGCCGTATGGCTGATTTAATGGCCCGGGTTTGGTCTGTATCTGGGGCTAGGCTTGCGTATCGGCGATACCGATAGATGGCCTCAATATAGTCTTTTTTGGCTTGAATTTCAGTGTCGGCGAGTCGATTGAGGGTGTTGGTGCCGCCTTTAATCGTAATAAACACAGAAAAGATTAGAAATGCTGCCCAAAATAGAGAATTGGATGCCCGTTGAGACATAGCGCTTATTTGCTTCGAAAGATAATGCGGCCCAAAGTTAAATCATAGGGGGTGAGCTGGACTTTAACGCGGTCTCCAAGCAAGACACGGATCCGAAATTTTTTCATTCGACCAGACAAGTAGGCCAAGATATCTTGGCCACTGTCTAGTTTTATTTGAAATTTTCCGCCTTTTAGGCATTCGGTTACAACGCCCTCAACTTCAATAAAATCATCATTTTTCATGCGTTCTCCTTCTTTAATGCTTTAATATCATGACTAATGGCCATGGAACAAAATTTGGGGCCACACATAGAACAAAAATGAACCGATTTGGCCTTTTTGCTGGGCAATGTTTCGTCGTGATAGGCTTGGGCGCGCTCGGGGTCCAAACTGAGGTTAAACTGATCCTCCCATCGAAAATCAAACCGCGCTTGAGACAGGGCATCATCGCGCAACTGGGCGAGGGGATGTCCTTTGGCTAAATCAGCGGCATGGGCTGCAATTTTGTATGCGATCAAGCCAGCACGAACATCGTCCCGATTGGGCAAGCCCAAATGCTCTTTGGGTGTCACATAACACAACAAGGCCGTGCCGTACTGGCCAATGGTTGCCGCACCAATGGCGGACGTAATGTGATCATAACCCGGGGCAATATCCGTGGTCAGCGGCCCCAAGGTATAAAAGGGCGCTTCGTAACAGTATTCCAGTTGTTTATCCATATTTTCTTTAATTTGATGCAGGGGCACATGCCCAGGCCCTTCAATCATCACTTGCACAGAATAGGACCACGCCCGCTGGGTTAATTCACCCAAGGTTTTTAGTTCGCCAAATTGAGCGGCGTCGTTGGCATCCGCAATACTGCCCGGGCGCAACCCATCACCCAAACTAAAGCTAACATCATAGCGGGCCATAATCTTACAAATATCGTCAAAATGGGTGTATAAGAAGTTTTCTTTGTTGTGCGTGAGGCACCACTTGGCCATAATCGATCCACCCCGAGAGACAATCCCGGTGATTCGGTCCGAACACAGGGGTATGTAGTCTTTTAAGACACCGGCATGAATCGTAAAGTAATCCACACCTTGTTCAGCTTGTTCAATTAATGTTTCTTCAAAGACAGACCAGCACAAATCCTCGGCAACGCCATTCACTTTTTCAAGCGCTTGATAAATGGGTACTGTTCCAATTGGAACGGGGGAATGGCGCACAATGTGTTCGCGTGTTTCGTGAATGTTGGGGCCTGTGGATAGATCCATAACAGTATCTGCGCCATAGTGAACAGACCAAACGAGTTTTTCAACTTCTTCAGATAGGGTTGAGTGAATGGCGGAGTTGCCAATATTGGCATTGACTTTGGTTAAAAATCGACGACCAATAATCATCGGTTCTAATTCGGGATGCTTACGATTCGCCGGAATAATGGCACGGCCCGCTGCAATTTCTTCAACAACAACCGATACTGGGACTTGTTCACGAACGGCGACAAACCGCATCTCTTCGGTAATGATGCCGTTTTTTGCATAATACAATTGAGTATTCGTATCGGTATCGGGGCGATTGTTAATCCAGGCGGTGCGTAATTTGGGGAGACCGTCACCCAGCGTTGGGGTGGCCTCAGGGTCGGTAAATACGCCGGAGGTATCGTACACTTGAAAGGGTCGATGGGGTTCAGAGAGTTCAATTTCTCGAAATGGAACCCGCAAGTCGCCGTTCGTATCGGTCCGGTATACTTTACGAGATTTGGGGTAGTGGGGAATGTTAATATCTGAAGTTAAGTTGTCTTTATTGTTCATTTAGGTCGTCCGATTTAAACTGATAAATATTTTTTTGCAATGACACTAGGTCAATAATGTGGCTGGCAATTGGAATGGTTAAAAATTGAAATACAATGGCAATGACTAATTTCAAACCAATCTCATGGTCACTTAAATACACCCACATACCAATCAAATTTAAAACAATACCCAAAGTCATCGACTTGGTTAGGGCATGAGCGCGGCAAAATAAGTCTGGGAATCGCCACACGCCTAAAACTCCCAAGCATACAAACACACTGCCCAATAAAACCAAACAAGCGCCCAAAAGCTCAGACCAATTACTCATCATTAGACTCCGGATAGGATTTGCTGAGATAAAAACAAAATGAAAGCGAACCCAAAAAACCAAACAGTGAAAAAATTAAAATGGCATCAATGTACAGGCTGGTTTTCCATAATACAGAGACAATAATAATACCGGCAATAACACTAATAGATAGACTATCAAATCCAAGCACCCGATCAAATACAGTGGGCCCCTGAATCAGTCGCCAACAGGATAAAAAGATAGAGATGCTAATTAAAATAATAAATAAAGCAAATAAAATACTCATGATGCTAGGACTCGCTTTAATGGCCGATGCAATGTTTTTTGAATGCTGTTTCGAACAGCATCTGGGTCTTTAGCATCAAAGGCATGAATGGTTAATTCTTGTTTTTTCGCACACAAATACACACTGGTTGTTCCGGGTGTTAGCGTAATCATGTGGGAGAGGATCAACATTTCAAGTTTTGAACACCCCTTCAAATCATAAATTAGAAAACCTGGGTTTAAATCTTTGTTTCGAACAAACAGAACCGCATAGGCTAACTGCAGGTTAGCGATAACCAGTTCTTTGATAAAGACAAAGACTAAGAGGATACCCGCTAGGCATTGCTTAATGCGTATCATAATCAACACCTCCAGTTTGATTGATTGGGCTGGGTTTAACGACAGCCTGTTTCACCATCCATTGGTAGGTGCCTAAATCTTGTAGCTGGTCGGTTGCTCGCATGGCCGAATTGGTGCCATACAAACTGCCAAAGCCTAAAAACAACGATAGGGCGGTAAGCCCCAGAACACTGGCGTATTGTAACGATGATGTTTTGTTGGTCAGAACCCCATCGGTTTCGGTGTAAAAGGCTCGAAACCAGATAATGATCATGCTAAACAAGGTTAAAACACTGGAAAGAATGAGCGCCCCAATTCCAATGAAACTACCCATCGAAATACCGGCGGCTAAAATAATAAACTTGCCCCAAAAGCCACTGAATGGTGGAATTCCAATTAAGGCAAGTGCTTGCAACCCGAATAAGACACTAAGCAATGGGCGCTGTTTAAATAAATTGCCCATTTGGTCAATCGAATCAGAGCCTGTTTCCGTCATCATAATTCCGGTGATTAAAAACAACGATGCAATCACAATCATGTGATGAACCATGTAATAGACCGTTCCCATAATACTGGTGCCTGTGAACAAACTAATGCCAAATAACATGAAGCCAATATGTGCAATTAAGTTGAAGCTTAAAATCATTCGAATGGATCGATGCGTAAGCGCTAAGACAATTCCCCCAATCATTGTCAGTATCGCCACGATTAATAAAATTAGAAATGGCAATGGATCGTTATTAAATAATAGATTGAGTATTCGAATCATGGCATAAATACCCACCTTGGTTAATAGACCAGCAAATAGACCGCCAATGGCCGGTGGCAAGGCAGAGTAGCTTTTGGGCAACCAATAAAATAGGGGGAACATGCCCGCTTTTAGGCCATACACAAACAGCATTAAAACACTAATAATAACGACACGGCCATCGGTTCCCATGGTAAAAATAAGGCGTTCGGATATATCGGCAAAGTTCAAGGTACCAAACAAT
>Ga0181575_10000768_pt1 | contig 23247 bp, 26 predicted proteins | sample 101ome_23_FD_145599 | JGI IMG/M metagenome (GOLD analysis project Ga0181575, IMG submission 145599) | Coastal salt marsh microbial communities from the Groves Creek Marsh, Skidaway Island, Georgia - 101411CT metaG (spades assembly) | ecosystem: Environmental > Aquatic > Marine > Intertidal zone... | reverse complement strand
GTAAATTCTGAATGAGGAAATGCGGCTACAGTTCAAGGAACCGCACGGGTTCTCGTCGCTGGTGTTGTTACAAAAGCTGTACATGAAAACATCTGGTGAGGTGACGTTTTCCGTGTGAAAGTAGTGTGCGGCTTCCATGAAGTGTGGCCGCCCATGCCTGAACCCGCCGTTGAGATCTGTGCCGTTGATGGCGATTTTGATTCTATTATTGAGTGAACGCAGTGCGGACGTGGATGCGGTGTTGCTCGACGCGATGAACTTGACCGGATGTGAGAAAGTGAGTTCTTGGACGCGTTCGTTCCCACCGATGTTTTTTTGGGTTTGGGTGATGAGCATGTTGAGTTCGTTATTGGCCAACTGTTCGCGTTCTTGATCGGACAAGTAGTAGTAATTGGAGAAGCACGACCACGTGTATTGGTCGGCGTCCGGCCCCCACCGCACGTGGAGTTCGGCGTCGGAATACTTCATCGCACACAGTGGGAGCGCATTCTTCACGTTTTCATTCCACCAGAACCTGAGAGGGTAGAACATGGAGACCCCACCCCCGTGTGGGCCGTTCGAGCTTTTGCTTACGTTTCTTGCAAACATGTCCACGGCGATGCGTTCGGTGAAGTCGGAGGTCATGGTGTCAATCTTCTGTCCACCGATGACGATGGAGACTTCCTTGATGAGCCTGGTCCAGTCGTTCACCGTGACCGAGGCCCCGCCTTGTTCCACGGCGAAGTAGGTGTATCCCACCAAATCCCCGTGCCTTTCGAGAACGATCCTGGACAGCCCGTCTTCGACGGGTTTGCCGTAAATTTTTTGTTTTTCGACACACTGCGAAAACGGAGTGTGTCGCTTGTACACTGCGGAAAAAAAAGAACTATTTGGTTCGCCGCCCGAGATCCATTCGTCTTGGGCGCCCAGGGCCGTGAAAAGCTGGTACGACATGTTTTACTATAATACCTCGAGAAAATTACAAATTACCTTTTCTGCAGACAAAACGCAAAACCAAAAAGTTGTCCCCGCTGACGCTCGCGTTCTTGATGGTTTGACCTTCTTGGTCCATGATTTTCACCGTGAACCTCTCGACGCGCTTGATCGGATCGATGTATTGGGCGACAATGGGATATTCATCCTTGAACTTCACGAGGGTGTCCCCGGATGAGTGTGTCCCGGCGTCGGTGATGATTGAGGCGAAGGACGATCGCACGGCGGTGATGGACGCCTGCCCCCCGTACACGTTGGAGGCGCGATCGTTAAAATTAGAGTTGAGTTCTTCGATGGACACGTAGCAGTGTTCGGTCGCCGCGCTGGTGTGGATGTGCGCCCCGAGGAGCCTGGCCTGCACGACGTTTTTCAGCGGCTGCGTGAGGTAAGCCGTGAACGTGTTGGCGCTTGCCTGGCCGATGCTGTCCAACGTGATGGTGTGGTACTCGTAATCGAGATCAGGGATCGTGGCGTTGGCCGTGATCTGAGCCATGGTTTAAAGTAAGCTTAGATTAATTTATAACCCGCAGACTTGCGCACGAATTCTTCGGCGCCGCAGAGACCACCTGGGGTGGGCACGGAGTACGTGCTTTCACCTTCGTTGCGCGAGCCTGCGACGCACTCGGACTTCTTCGGGAGGTCGAGGATGGATCCTTCCGGGCCGGGTTCGGCCAAAGTCACCTCCTGGTATCGGCTTTTGAAGGCACCCATGGCGAAGATGAGGGCGAGCAAGATGGCGATCGCGGCGATCATGTTTCGGTTCGTCTTGTTCAGGTTAAGCATTTTATACTTTTTGTGAAGAAAAAAAAAGTGCGTTAAAGCGTAGCCCCTTAATTTCAACATAGAGAGTAGATGACCGAAATCGTAATCGACCGATCTTCAGCCAATGTGATGAAATTGAGTGCCGATGAGCAGGCGATGATGGACGAAATTGAAATCAGCACTTCGCGCCCGAAGCCTATGCCTAGGAAGCCTTCGGCACCCCCGCCTCGTGGCGAGGACCTCCACCAGGAAGAAATCGACGCCTTTATGAACCCAACGAAGCAGAGTGCGCCCAAGCCACCACCTGTGATGCCTACGAACTTCGATGACTACGACGAGCCGCCTATGGAAGATTTATATGGCGACGACGACTACGGAGACGACGACGGCGGTGCTGGTTTACCGCAGGAACAGCCTTCGCGGGGTTACACGTCCGTGGAAGAGGAGCGCCTTGACTTGTTGAACAAGCTCGAGCGCCTTTCGAAGAAGGGCCACGCCGTGAACCGCAAGCTCAACGCGTACTCCCCGATCGAGGACGTTCGCGCGGAGATCAAGCGCGTGACGTACAGCATCGAGGTCGAGCAGGGCGTTAAGTTTGCTCGAAAGGTCTTGGTTGCTTGCACCACGGGTTTGGAATTTTTGAACACACGTTTTAACCCCTTTGAGTTACAACTCGAGGGTTGGTCGAACAGTGTGCACGAAAATTTGGAAGATTACGACAGCGTGTTCGAGGAACTCATCGTGAAGTACCGTTCTTCGATGAAGGTTGCCCCGGAGCTGAAGTTGATCTTGATGCTTTCCGGTTCGGCCATGATGTATCACCTCACGAACAGCATGTTCAAGGCGGCTATCCCAGACATCGGTCAGGTGGTGAAGCAAAACCCCGACTTGGTGAAGAACATGATGGCTGCGGTGCAGAACACGGCTGCGAACAACGCCGCCCAGGCTGGTGGTGGCACGAGTGCCGACGGTTCCTACGAAATGCAGGGCCCTGGTGTGGACATCAGCACTCTCATGAATGGTATCATGATGCCTCCGATGCCGATGAACACCAGACAGGAAGAACCCGAACAGACTGCTCCCGAGGAATTCGCGGATGACGTGTCGGACATCGTGTCTGATGGAGGTGGGGACGCGGATGGTGGTGGATCAGAGGAAGTCAAGGAGGTGTCTGTTCCAGCGGCACCCAAGAAGCGGGGTCGCAAGAGAAAAGAAATTAATCTCTGAGTATTACTATAGATGCAACCTCTGGCATTGTGCCCCTTGGAGGAAGACGAACCTCCGCGCCCGGTCGCCGCCGCTACCACCGCGAGCGCCGCCTCACAGGCGCAAAAAGTCGTGGACCAACAGCCAATCACGTTGGAAGACAGTGAATGTAACTATTTAGTATTATTTTTTATCATGGGTGTCATCATCTTGGCGATCACGGACGCGATGAAAAAGTGACGTCACTTTTTGACACATGAACTACCGCCGCGAACTCCGCCTCGAACTCGACTGTCTCCTCGCCAAGGGTCAGCTCCATGGTAAGAACACGCCTTTCGGCTTCATAGCGCACCCGTCGACCACGATGCAGTGCGCTATGAAGGGGGACTTGCGTGAACTCAAGTTTTTACATAAAAGGGGGTGTCCTTGGGATGAAACCCTAACGAAGTATGCCGCCGCCACGGGTGAATTCGATAGTTTACGCTATGCTATCGAACACGGGTGTCCTTTCAATCACGAGGCCGTGACGTACGCCGCGCGTTTCGGGAAGATGAATTGCCTGCGTTACCTCGTCGAACGTGGGGGCGACGTCACGGAAGACGCTCTCACGTGCGCGCATGAGTTTTCAAAGAAGATTGGTAGCAGCGAGTGTTTCGACTACGTGATTAGTAAGTATAGGTCGCCTTTTGGGAAGTATTCGCTAAAATACGGGAAAGCCTGCCATTCTTTGCAGAAATTACCTTCACGTATATGTCGTAGTAGTATTTGTTAGTGTTTGTAGTGTTATATGGAGTTATTTCAACTTGATTAGATGTCGTGCGCACGATGGGGCTCCACGGGTTAGGGTTTGCGCCACCGAACACGTTCTTCGTGCCCACGGCGATGGGCACGCTGGACTGCACCCCATTCGAGCTCCCACCTTGGACTTCGAGGACCATGGTGCTTATGTTGTTCTCACCCCCACTCTTCGCGTCCCGTAGGATGGCCTTCACTTTAGCGTAGAAGGCGTCGTTCCCGAACTCCAACTTGATGTTTTTCCCTTGACCCACGTCCACGAAAAAAGTGGAGCTGTACCTTTTACATGCCACGTTATCTGAGTTGGTGATCATCCCCCCATTCACGTGGAGGGTGGTGCTTGGTTCGGCGATGCCGACGCCGACGGCCGTCCCTAACTCGATCCGCCCACCGAAACTAATGTTCGAAGACACCTGGAGGTCACCTTCCAAGTAGACGTTCGACCCCGACGACGGGGCGATGTGCAAGTGGCCGCTGCGATCGGCGTAAATATTCGACGTCCCGTGGGAAGTTTTGAATTCTACCACAGCATTGGCCGTGGAGTGCTGCACGCGGGCGGTGCCGTCGTACACGTGGAACTTGGTCTGAGGGTTGGACACACCCACGCCGACGTTACTATCGGCGTTGAAGTGCATGACGTCCACCGACGTGTCGTTCGACAACACCCCTAAGGTGAAGGTGTTCGCATTAGGGCTGGATCTCTTTTTCGCGCGAAGATAGCCACCGAAACCTGGGTCGTTCAGAACCCTTATGCCGGCGTACTTGTTCGCCGTGGACTCCGCGGGTGATTCCACTGTGAGCACGTCCACGTCCGTGTCTGCTTCGTCGTAAAAGTTTACCAACGTCGTGGCCGTGGTTGTTCCTACGCACACGTTCCCGTCATTCGTGAAGCGCACTTTTTCGTTGTTCCCATCTGGGCCGAAACGGAAGGATAAGTCGCTTTCTTCTTGGCAATCGAAAAAGTTTTTACCCGTGGCCGTGGAAGTGATGGTGCAGTTCGAGAAATCCATGAGTGAGCCGTACGGGATGCGAATGTCCCCGTTCACATAAAGTCGGACGTCGTTCCCAATGTCGGCTTCTTTGGATTGGTTTTCGTTCAGGAGTAATCTTCTGTTCCGCGTGATCAAAGCCGCGGGTGTGGTCTGGAAAATGGTGTCCCCACCGATTGCGGTGATGTTGTTTTCGTTATCCTTCATGCCATCGATGATGTCTTGATCAATCTCGGACGTGCTGTTGTACACCTGGAACACGTGTTGGCCAGCGATGTGCCTGATTTGATCCGGGCCATCACCGGTGGCTGCGGAATCGTTCCCTTTGAACATTAAAATTTCCGAACGCCCAGACACGTCGTACTGCCGTTCCTCGATGAAGGAGTGGACGAAGTTGTCTTGGTCGTACTGCACACCCTTGAAGGCTAAGAAGTTTCCAATCTTGACGTCCCCGTCGACGTGGAGTTTGTATGCACTTTCTGGTGTGTCTGTGTTGATCCCCACCGTTCCCAAGTTATCTATGGTGAGGCGGGTTTCCCTTTGGATGGCGGCGGCGTTTGAGGAAATTTTAAATTTTTGTGTCTCCCCCTCGACACCCACGGCCCACCCATCGTACTGGCCTGTGGTGACTTTGTACGACGAAAAGGCATTTCCACCGGCGTCATTCACCTCGCAACACACGATGGCGTCTTGGTTCGCTGCGTCGTTAGAGTTGTACACCCACACCCCGTTATTCCTTGGATTGGCTCCACCCGAGGTCCACACTGTGAGCTTGGCCGCGTCATCCGTGGCTGCTCCGAGGTGTGTGCCGATCCCGACCTTACCGTCGCTTCGCACGGTCATGACTTGCTGCGCGACCGCGTAGTCGTTCTCAGCGAGGTTGAAGTCCAATCTCGTCTTGGAAGTCCCCGAGGAGATGGCGTACTTCCCCAACGCGAGTGTCGCCCTCGCGCCCTGTGTGGACTGCCCAACTGTGCCTTGGCGACACAGGTTCAAAACACCTCGAATGTCGCTCGTGGACTGGACAGGGATTTGGTGGGTCACCGTCATCGCCGCAAGTTCGTGATTGTAGTTGTTGTTCGCCGTGACCTGCTGGTTCACGAAGACGTTCCCGTACACTTGAAGACCCACGGGTTCGGGTGTGGCCGTGTTGATCCCAACCTTGTTACTTTCCAAAATGCTCAACTTTGTGTTCCCGACTGAGCTACCCGAGGTGACGTTGAAATTCATGCCTTTGTTCGCGGCAACGCGGCTCTGGATGAAGCCTTGGCCCACCACTGGGTCCATGTACATCCGGGTCCCCGTCTGGGACGTGCCCCAGACGTTACCGAAGGCTAAGGTGTTCGAGCCAGTCACGAGGGCGCCCCCACCTACGGTGAGTGTGGCGTACGGACTCACATTCCCAATCCCCCACCGCCCTTGGCTATCGATCACCCCTCTCTGGGTATTTTTCGTGGTGAACTTCACAAACTGTGTAGCCTCGCTCGTGGCCCCGGCGGACACTTCGATGGAGCTCACGTTGGCCGTCACCGCACCTGATTTCAATAAAAGTGAGTTGAAGGTGTTATCGGTTCCGTAGTCGTCGGCGTGCACCACGATCTTCCCCGTGGATTTAATGAATTTCTCAGAGTTGGCGTCCACCGTGCGTGGGCCACCGAGGCGAATGTTCCCATCCACGTGGAGCGCCTCCTGCGGGGCTGCCGTTTTCACCCCGATGTTACTCTGTCCGATGAAGTAATCACTCACCGTGCGCCCGTGGACGACGAAGGCGTTATCGCCTGTGTCGTGCGCGTGAATGTTCGAGCCGATGCACAATGTGTGGATGGGGTTGGTGTTGGCGATCCCCACACGTTCGGTGGCGAACAACACGTTGAAGGCGGCGTTCCCTGTGACTTGGAACACGTTACTTGCCTGATCGTCCACCACGACGTTGCTACCGAGCCGCAACCTGTTGCCGAGGTTGAGATTTTCTATATATGTATTTCCAGACACGTGGAGCACATTCGAGCCGGTGTCTTCCACGTACAGGTTGGCCCCGACGTCCAAGTCGTGAATGGGGTTCAAGTTGGACGCGCCAATCCCATTGGACGTGTAGAGTTTTCCCTGGACGTGCACGTTGACGTCTTCATTCAGGATTGTGATGTTATCGTCGGCCGGGCCGGAATCGGTGCGCCCCATCCTGATTTCTTCGTCGTTGGGCATGTACCCGATGAACACGTTGGATGGATCTTGGTGGAACACGATGGATGTGTCGAAGGTGCCGTCATTCCCGTCGCCGACGATGATGATGGCGTTGGACACGGACAAGTTTATCAATTGGGCGTACGTGGCCCTGTCCGTGACGAGGGCGTTTCCTGTCACCACCAAGTCGCCTATGATGTTTGCCGTGCCCACGGTCAAGGTGTTTCCTGTGATTTGTAAAACCGGGTCACCGACGTCGTTGATGGCAATGTTCGAACCGAACTCAATTCCTTCGTCGATTGTAATCTTACTGAGCGACACGTTCCCGTCGACGGTGATGTCCCCGTCGACGAGGATGCTCTTCGAGACAAGGTTTGTGCAGTTCACGTTCCCCTCGACCACTAAGAGATCTTCACCCTCATTATCTACGAACACCCGCGACCCTACGGTGTCACCCACTTGGAAAGCGAAAAGTGGGTTGTTTGTGCGCACACCAATCTGATTTTCTACGAACAGGCGCTCGAGCTGCGTCTGCTTCTTCACACTCAAAACGATGTCCGTCTCGTCATTCATCCACAGGTTCGTACCCAAGTCGAAGTTGTGTGGAGGGTACAGGTTGGAAATACCAATGTTCGACGTGAACACATTGGATGCTTCCAAGTCACCTGTGAAAATGTTTTCCTCCGTCTGACGGTTCTCCACATTCTGTGGTTCGAGCCTGGCCAGAAACAACTGGTCGAATTTAGCGGTCGAACCAACGAACGGCATCCTACTTTATTAAGGGAATTTAATTACGATCCGAATCGTATGCCGGCCAATCCCTGGTGTATGGTCAGGATTTGGTAGTTGACCGCGTACACGGTGAGGTGTTGGTCTGATGCTCGGTTCTGGCCTTTCTCCACACCCCTGAGCACGAGGCGTGCCGAATCCAACCTGGAAAAGTTTGTCGACCCGGTTGGGAAGTAATCCGATGCGTTCAGGCAGAAGTGATAGGCAAAGTATCTCGTGTAAAGTGGGACTTTGTTCGAGAGCACGAAGTTGCACACGCCGTAGTCTGATTTGTAATAGTTCTGCACGGTGTGGAAATAGGTGGGTGTCATGTCCTCGAGCAGTGGCTGTCCGTTCAACATGATGTCACACGAGGAGAAGGTGAACCTGTCGTCCTGTTCGTTGCTCTCGTTTGCCACGTACCCGAAGAACAATGACTTGACTGGATGATTGAAGGACGAGATGTCGATCACGTTCCGTCCACCTTCTTGGATTTCATTATCAGTGACGTGTTCAGTGAGCGGCGCCTCGACGCTTTGGCACTGTGTGATGAGCAAGTCAATCTTTCTTTCCATGAATTGTTTGCGCTCGTCCGTGTCTAAGACTACAAAGTTCCCGTAGCATCGCACCGTCTTCTGGGCCTGTGTGCGGCCGTTAAACTTGGTGAGGTCGAAGTTCACCCGTATCTCCACTTCGTGGCTGTGGATGGCACACAACGGGAGGAAGGCTTTGTGATCGCAGAAAAAAAAGTGCATGGGTTGGAAGTTCGTGTTGGTCGTGGATGTCTTGTTGTTGATCTCTTGGCTCTTCACCCACGTGTCTGCCATGTAGTTCTGCCACACGTCGCTGATGTAGTCGAACTTGTGACTGTCCACCTTGACCCCACCGATGTACAAGTCCACGGTGGAACCGAAGAATAAGTCTGGAAGGTTGTAGCCCTCGAACCACACGGCGTTGATGATGTCCCCGAAAGACGGGATCACGATGGAGGCGTGTTTGTCGTCGATAGTCTTGATGAGCTTAGGGAACTGCGAAAAGTTTGTCCTTCGCGTGTACTTGGCACGGAAGTGGCTGTCTTCGCTTTCGTTGTTCATGATGAATACGTCTTGCGCACCCTTGGACACTAAAGAAACTAAAGCCCCGGCAGACATTGTTATTACAAATGCAGATTAAAATATCAAACACTTTCCCTGAGGGAAGTCACGCGCGTCGTCGTCTTTCACCTTTCCGTGAATTTTAAAACCACCCTGTTTGTACACCTTGAGCCTCTTGTAGTACATGGCCGGGAGCAAGGACCACTGATCACTGATGTCGTAGATTACTGGATGGTTCTGCTTACCTTTGGTCTCTCGCATCACGCGCCCGATGCTCTGGACTATGTCTGACTTCGGTGTGGACAAAATCACCGTGTCCAGGCTTGGGATGTCTAACCCCTCGTGGGCTTGGCTGAATGTGGCGAAGATGATTTTCTTTTCACTCGACGCTTGCAGTTCACTTTCCTTCATTCCACCCATGTAAAGCCCTGAAGTTTCGGGAAAACACTGATGGAGCATTTCGCAGTGCATGCGCCTATCACTCAAAACCAACAACTGCCTTGTCCCCGCCGAAGCTTTTTTCACGAGCTTGACTAACATCGCATTCCTCTCGCGGCTCTCCACGAGTTCGGTGATCATGTTCACCAAACTTATTTTTCCATTTCTCGAACACGGCGGTGGGTTCTTGAACATCTCACTCTCGTACACCACCGGGAACACTTCCACCTGCTGTTGGTTTTTCCTTTCCACGGCGAAGAACGTCGGGCCCATGAACCAGTGAAGCACCTTGGTGAGGCCGTCCTTGCGTTCGGGTGTGGCCGACAACCCGAAGACATGTTTGGGGCACATCTTGAACAAGCTCTGGCTGAACACCTTGGCGCATATGTGATGGGCCTCATCCACGATCAAAGTTCCCACGCTATCGAAATCGTTGAAGTCGTACTCCTTCATGCTCAGCGACTGGAGCATGGCAATCACAAAGTCGCAACCTTCGATTTCTTTTTTGTTTTGCTGCACCGTGCCTATGACAGCCCCTGGGCAGAACTGTTGTATGCGTTCTCGCCACTGATTGGCTAAAAATTCTTTGTGAACCACAATCATAGTCCTGTAGCCCAACTTGCACGCTATGGCCAACGCGACGGTGGTCTTGCCGTAGCCACACGGGAGTGAAAGGACCCCCGAACCCGCTTCCAGAGCTCGATCAAGCGCTTCATTCTGGTGGGTGGCATCTCGGAGTTGTCCGTGAAATTCCAACTTTGCTCGAGCGGGTTCAGGTCGCTTATCACCGGTGGGTTCTCCAAGTCGAGCACTTCCGTAGAATCTTGGAACGCACACTCCTTTTTTAGTTGTTCTGTAAACCCTAAAAGCCGGTGGAGGAAATCCATAATCAGAATTCACCTCTGCCCGCACGGTGAGTTCTTTTTTTATCTCCTTTAATGGACCTTCGGTGATGAAGTATCCGGTTCGAGTAAGCATGACCTTGATTTAAAGATGTGTGTAATTTTTAAATCAACGACACAATGATCGTGAATGTACTCGATAACATTAAGAAAATTGAAAATCAAATCGATGAGATGACCAGAGAGATCCACCGTTTGGAAGGATCACTCCGTGTGTTCCGTGAATTCGCCATCAACGGCCTCACCGAGGTGGAGGTGCCGGGTGCACTTCCTAAGGAGCCCGAAGACGAGAATTGAGGTCATCGGCGGAACTTGCCAAAACTGTTTTCAAGACTGTGCCGATCGCACCCCACCTTAACTTTAACTCCTGAACGCGCATGGACGTTTCTACTTTCGCATACCACGCCGCTGCTTTTGAGAACGTCACACTGACCATGGAAAACAGGGACCATACTAATTTCGGGTCGCGCGTGAAAAAGTAGACGTACATCAGGATTGATAAGAGTAAAGCGACGATAGACGATCCTTCATCACCGGTCACGATACCCCTTTTCACCACGAACGCGAAAGGCCTCGTCGTGGGCCCGAACCGTCTCACGAGGTTTTCAAATTGCGACGGCGTATACTGTTGCACGGATAAACCCAAGAATTTAGGAATTCTGCGCCAGAAAGCCGTGGGCACTGGTTCGGCTTGCCTGATGTACCTGATAGCACCCACGTCATTCAAGTAGTTATCCACCAACCCCGAGGGTTGGCCGATGTAAAACAAACAAAGTAACGTAGTAATCTTGACCCATCTTCTGATATCTTCGTCTTCCCTCGCTTTCTTATAGATCTGGTACCCGAAGTCCGCAGATTTCTTGGCGATATCCTCGGAAAAGTACGCACTCAAGATATCCTTCACGTTCTTCTTGGCCACGGCCGGGCTGATCACCTCATTCAAGCCATTCAAGTTCTTGTTTTTGTTGCTTTGCATCGCACTGTTGTTTTGTGGACTTGTGAAAATTTCGCCGAATCTTTTTCGCGTAGCCTTTTTTGCGCTGTTCTCTCTCACCCGGACCATCTTACAGTGTGTCAACATTTTTTATCTTCCAGCTGAAGCCACTGGTGTTCCCTACATTCCACGCACCCGCGAATTCCAGTTCAGTCAAGACTTCGTCGCCTTCGCACAAGGCCTGGAGAGGCCTGGATCCGACCACCTTACACATGACACGCCTGTACCTGTAGGGCACTTTCACCGTGAGCACACATCCCATGAGTGGGTTCTGTTTTTCACCGTTGTGAAGTTTCCTAAAGTTCGCTTCGTGCACTTGTTCCACTCGCGATGCAAATTTCGGAGGCACCGCGAGTTGAATGTATTTCTTATCGTTGTGATCGTACATGGGTTTATGAATTTTCGCCCTGATCATCATGTTCGTGGCGTGATTAGCAGAAGGGCTATCCCTATAAGTAGAGCAATAAAAATGTGCACCACCGTGAGTGGTCGCATCGGGGCTCGTGTGCCGAACCGTTCGGAGCAGAACGCGCGCCCGACCTCCACGGCCGCTTCCATTGAAGAGTAAGGCGTGCGCCTGGGCGACATCATTCCGCACATGGCCACCTTTTGGCTCGCCCCGAAGAATGGGAGTTGGCCGTGGCGGCTCAGCACACCCGAGCTCTGGGTGAACGACCACCTGTTCTCATCATCTGACCACGAAGCACCCCACCCGATGCGCACACCCGTGGGTTTCTTCCCCACACGCAGTTGCCGGAGGACTTCCTTCTTTAACACCTCGGGTGGAGCGGTCAGAATATCTTCCGTGAGATTGCATATCACGCACGAAATGGTTTTCCCATCGGCTAACACTTTGGGTTGGAGCTTCCATGGTGTGCGCATGGCAATCGAAAGGTCTTCTTCAATCTCCGGTGCACCGTCTTCGAAATCCAACAACACGTTGATGGCGCCGTAGGTGCTTTCACGAAGTTTCATCTCCGAGTTCACACCCCAATTGGTTCCTAAGAATTTCATGGCCGGTGAGTTGTCCAAGCAAAGAATCACCAATTCTGCGTCTTTGACTTCGCGATCACCAGATAGCTTCATGTGCCCAGTGGTGTGATCAATCTCCAGGAGTTCGGAATTGAATTGAAAGTTGACCCCTCGTGCGCTGGCCGCACTTTGCATCGCGTCACACATGGCGCGGCCAGACACCTTCTGCGTGCACTGCGTGCTGAAGGCCACCTGGTTGAAGCTCATGACGAACTCGTACGCCGTCATCACGTCCCACGTGACCCCATCCATGATGAGTGTGATGTGCTTCAACACCTTCTCACCCTCGCTCGAAAGCAAACCTTCGAACACATCTTTGACTGTCACGTTTTCGTAGGCGGTGGGGAGCATTAACACCCGAAAACCGGTCGAGGCTAAGATCCAATAGTCCTTCCACGAAAACGCTTTGAGAAGGATGGTGTAGATCTTCGATTGAACCGGTTCGAAGTAGTCGTGCCAGTTCATTCCCATTTCGTCGAACATCGAACGTGTGTTCACCCACGCGCGGTCGAACACGATCCTGTGTGCATGCAGGTCTCTTGGCCCTTTTTCTGGTTCCCACCACGACCCACCGGCGGAAGGTTTCTTGTCGTGGACAGTGACGTTGTGGTCACCGGCGAGTTCCCACGCGACTGCCAGCCCAGTAGGGCCAGCACCAATGACGTGGATCTTCATTAATTAAGGTTTATAAATTTTTCCTTGCAATCCGAAGTATGCGCCTAACATCAAAAGTGTCATGATTGTTTCCCTGGACAAATATTCTAATCCTTTGTACACGACGAAGACGTTCAACGCGATGTGCATCGGCCACTCTTCGTGACCCCACTTCATGTAGTACCCCGCTGTGGCCGCCGAAGTCACCAAGAGGGCGTTCGTGAAAGAAGACAGCGAAGGCTTGTACACGAACCACGCCACGAAGAGGAGGCCGACATATGATAGGAAGGACGCGCGCCTGAAGATTTCCTTGGCGTCCGTGGCTCGATCAATTTTTTGTCCAGTCACAAGTTTCCCGAACCAGTACGGACCAAGAAATATGTACGAGAAATAAAGAAACACAAAATACAACGCGAGCCACATGGGTGTTAAATTTACTTAGGAAAAAAATGCAATGTGTTTAATAAGAAGAAAGAAACATGTTTACCATCGCACGAGCTCAAGTATTTTGTGGATCCGGGAAAAAGTTAAAGAAATTCAGGAAGAAGTTGGCGCGCGAACGCAGAGAAGACCTCCTCCGGATGTCCGAGAAGATCAAAGACATCGCCATGGACGAGCAGCGCCGCACGAAGGAGATCGTCCAGCGCCACCGAGATTTCTTCGAACCGAAGAAGAATTCGCCGACGGATGACTTGTCTATCGACTTTTTTGAAAAGTGAACCACGCTGTAATTAAAATAAAAATCATCGACACATGTTGCTTGTCATCGAAGTACTGCGACAACACCGCGCTCAGCACGGCGTACTGGGCGTACCTGATTTGCCGCCGCGTCTTATCGATCGATCGCTTCATGGCCGCTTTGGATTTCTCCAAACCCAAAACAGCCGTACTGATCGCCTTGATCCTCGAGGGCATCTCCGCAGTGGTCGTCAGCATGTCCCCTATGTTCACCGAAGAAGACACCTGCTTTTTGATGATGGGTTCGAGGTAGTTGAAGTAGTTGAATTCTGGGTCGAGCTTCAGGCACAGTCCTTCCACTGTGCTGAATGTCTTGGCCAAGTACACGAAACTCGAGGGCACGACGAAGGGTTTTTTCCTCGCCAGTTCGGCCAGCAGTTCGTCGTTCGCCGAAAAGTTGGTGACGTCCAGGGTTTCCATGTATCCTAACACGTACTCGAAGAAGGTTTCGATCTCCGATGTGTCCGTGGTAGTCGGGACTATGATTTTGAGTTTCACTAAAATTTCCACAATCTTTTTCGTGTCACGCATCAAGATGGCGACCAGGAGATCCATGAAGCCCTGCCTGAGTTCAGTGGATATTGGGACCACCAATCCGAAGTCGTAGAACACTAACTGTTTGCCGTTGAACCCGACGTTCCCCGGGTGTGGGTCCGCGTGGAAGAACCCGTGCTCCATGGTCTGTTTCACGTAGGAGGAAATCAAGGCTTGGCATATCTTCTGTTTATTCACCCCGACGTCGGTGACTTCGGTGATTTTGTTCGAAGGCACGTACTCCATGACGATGGCATCTTCCCCGCACAGGCTTTCATACACGGTGGGCACACGGACCCAATCGATTTTTTTAAAATTTTTTTTAAACATCTTTGCATTCTCCACCTCCTTGACATAGTCCGTCTCCGATAACAAGTTTTGGATGGCTTCTTCCAACACGTACCCATCCCCATTGCCCGTGTCCACACCCAAACGCTCCAAAAAATGAACCACATTTTTAATCTGATCCGTGTCTTGTTTCATGGTGTTGTAGATGTTCGGCCTCCTCGCCTTGACAATCACCTGCGTTCCGTCTGAAGCTAACGTGGCTTTGTACACCTGGCCTATGCTCGCCGACTTGAACGGTACCTTTTCGAAGGACGAGAAGGCGGACATGTCGACGTCAATATCATACTCCACGACAGGGACGCTGTCCTGCAAAGACTCTAACTCACGCGTGAACTCGTAAGGATAGATGTCCCCTCTCGTCGAGACGATTTGTCCGAGTTTTATGTATGTCGGTCCCATATCCAAGAGTTCCTTCTTCGTCCATCGGCCTAACTTGGCCTTGTCTTTCGTGGTTGCGTTTTTCACGAGAAACTTCGTGGCGAATGTCCAAGCCTGAAGGCTTTTCATTTGCTCTTATCATAGGTCAACACTTTTTAAAAAGTCATCGATATCACGAAAATATCTTTTCAAATCTTTCATGAACCGCTTGTTGTTTTCCAAACACTCGCACTCGAGTTTGTTCTTCCAAAGGTAGGCCAGGTTTGACTTGCTGTACCTCGTGCGCTTTTGGTTTTCCGTGGGCTTCCGTGGTTTGATCACTTTGGATTTGGCCTTGGTAGTCTTGGTGTTCACCGCTTCGGGCCTTCGCGCGTAGCTCAGGGCTTGCATCACCGTGTCCGCCAAGTCGTCTTTCTTTTTCGATTTGTCGAAGACGTCGATCCAATCCGCGTTGACGTCCCCGACGTGAATGAATGCTCGGCAACGTTCGATGGATGTCTTCTTACGCTTGGCGTACATGGATCTGCCAGGCCCGGCCACGTCTGGAATTTTGTGGCGGGCGTCGTAGATGATCGTCTCCGCATTCGGGCTTTTGATCACGAAGTAGGCATGAAGGAAGTTTTCGACCGTCTTCATCTTTCGGTTTCGGTCGGGTTGTTTCTCGATGAGTACCACGTCTGATTTGATGGTCCACGGGCGTTCGTCCAGATGTTTCCGGAGGGACACGAAGAGGCCGTCCTCGTGCTCCGGTGGCACCCCGGACACGTCCCAGTTATGTATTCGAGAAGTCTTCGTGTCGAGAAGACACATCGCTAGGTTCTTTATGCCGACATCGATGGAAAGGATTTTCATCGCTAGTTTAAATATTTACAAAAGTTCTTTAAATTTACTTTGCCGCCGACATCACCGTGAGGAAGATGATGAGCAGGATGCAACACAAGCACGATCCTGCGCCCACCATCCAGTTGTCGACCATGAACTGCAACACAGACTTGAAGGCTTCGAACATCTGGCTCAAAAGTTCAGACAACCCTTCCACACCTTCCTTGGCGTCATCGGCCGCATTCTCCAACGCCTCCAACGGGTTGGGGGTTTTGTAAATCAACATCAAGAAGCCCAAACCGACCGCACCTCGAAGGCCCCACTTTTTGAGGGTAGATTTCCCTTCCGGGGTTTTCGCCACTTCGTCGAGTTTTTGTTTCACTTCCGGATTGGCATCGAGGTCTGGGCCACCGGCGTCCTTCAAATCCGTCTCGGTGAGATCTTCACCACCTTCGACTGGCTTGCCTTTGTTCGCCTCAGCCTTAGCCCGAACACTCGCACCTTTGGTTCCTTGTTTGGGTGAGCCGATGGGGAAACGGGTCTTTACGAAATTGATGGTGTCGGCAAACTTCGTGCGAAGCCATCCGAACACTGACCCTGATCTGGGTGCCACGCTTTTACCACTGACACCACCCGCGGCGTTGGTGAAACTTTTTCCACTGATATCGACATCTCCCCTGATCCCCATGTTCACTGACTTTGTTGTAAGAGAACATTTTTTATCTGAAGGAATGCTGAAATTTTTCTCATGTATTCATCTTCGATGTCCATGTCGATGTATTTATATCCCATGTGATCTTCCTTGACGTACGCGGGATCGAGTTCGTCGGCGATGAAACCGACATCCTGGCCAGTGAACCCGTAGATGGCATTCGCGGTGTCGTTCCACTCGAAGAAGTAGACGTTCACCCCTTTCATTGGAAAATCACGCTTGAAGAGTTTGATGTTCTTCTTGAGCCTCTTATCGGAGGCTGCGCGTTGTCTTCGGTAGAAGACGGATCCCGTGAAAAATTCAGCCACCTTCTGGGAAGCGCTCACGTAACAATCCTTTTTCTGTGCGTCGTAGCTCACGCCCTTGGCGTCGCAGTACTCCTTGGGAATGGTGCAACGTTCTTTTCCATTCTCTATGATGTAATCAAACTTCGGGACGTTGGTGACCCCGGCTTGCCTGATGTAGTCGGCACCCTCGAGGTTTCTCGATTCCGGATACTCGCACCATTGGTAGAGCATGAAGTTTCCTTGGGCACACACCTTGCGCCCACCACTGTTTTTGGTTGTCCTCATGACGAAGAAACCGGGCATAAATTTTTTCCAAAACCACCCAAAGGTTTGGTCTTTATCGTTCGCCTCATTGATGACTTTACCTGAGGACGTGAACGGTGGCCTCGAGATGGGATTGGTGGACGACGGTTGGCACCCTTTCTGTGTGATTTTGCATTCTTTGGTTTTTTCATCCCAACTGGTGAGCCCTGGGGAGAACTTTCCGGGGATCTCCGTGCACAGTTTGGACAGGGCGTACTCCTGTGCCTTTGTGAGTTGATCGTAGGTTGGTGCAGTGGCCATTCTCTACAATAAAAGCAACATTATTATAATCATACAGCACACCGACAACAGGGATGATGTCGGGAGGATGATTTTGGATGCTTGCAGTGGAGCACCCGTGTAGTCCAAAGACAGTGGACTTAAATCTTGCGTTTCCAACAGGGACGACCGCCAATCACCGGTGATGTTGTATTCTTTTTCCAAGTACTCGTCTTGGAGTTGGTTGAAACGCGTCACCCACTCGTTGTCTTCCATGGCCACCTCTCCCGTCTCCGGGTCCACGTCCACGAGGAAGTTTTCCGGGTAGAACAAAACTTCGGTATCCATGTATTCGTCTTCACCGATTTCCTTGAATGCTTCGTTCAAGACTTCGTGATAGTCCTCGGCGATTTGGTCCACATAGTCTCGGTGGAAGACCACCAAGAGGCCGTCTTCATCTCGGACGTCCAAGATGATGTTGTAAATCGTGAAGGCTAAATCTGCGACGAAGTAGACGGTCGCCGCGGCGCATCCAACCGGACCGGCCACACACGCAGCGGTCGCACTCCTGCTCCTGGCCATGCTCGCGGCTACACTGCTACCAGCCTTGATCCCGAGTTTCGTAGCCGCCTTCTTCGCCCCGCCCGCGAGTACGGCTTTGATCCTATTCGTGACTATCTGAAGGAGGTTGGAGTGATTGGCTGCCATGATCCTCTTCGCCATGGCTTGGCTGATGAAGTTTTTCTCCACGTACTGCGCAGCCTGTTTACCCCCGAGTTTCCAAATCACATCACCCGCCGCACTTTCGAACGCACCCGTGACGGCGCTGGTGACCACCAGATCTTGGACAATCTCCGCGCCTTTGTTATCTATATTCAACACGTTAGTATCGATGAAGTCTTGATCGTACCCGGCCTCTGCCAAGGCCACCGCGCGATCGGACATTACTACAATTAAAGAAGAAATTAAAAAAAATGAATATGTGGTGTTGGTGGTGTTGCCACCCATTCGAAAATAAAGCCTTAGAGTTGCCCTATAGGTACGACGAAAAGCGTAATAAGTTCACGGTCTGTGGTAAGTTTTGTTCCTGGAACTGCATGAAGGCGTTCGCGCTTTCGAGGTACGGGGACGTGCGGGGTGGGATCATCTGCGGGAACATCACGATGATGCGAAGAAAGATGTACGGGATTTTCTCTGGCCTTCGGGCTGCACCCGACAGGTATCGCCTGAATGTGTTCGGGGGTGACATGACGATCGAGGAGTTTCGTTCGGGGCACGACGTGGACGTGGGTGAGCCCAAGCCCATAGAGACGCAACCCGCACCCAAGTTGATGCCATCGGTGCCCATTGTGTCTTCCACGAAGAAGATGGAAGATATAAAGAGCGCGACGAGCAAGAACGACGCGTTGAAGTTGAAGCGGAACAAGCCGTTGGTTCGTTCACACAACAACCTTGAAGCGGCGCTGGGTCTCATTGTGAAGAACAAATGATGAACCCGCAGTTATCGCACGCCTGGCCACAGAAGACGTATTCACATCTCCCGCATTCGTTTAGGATTTTTATAGGTTTAGGGGGCTGTAGTCCTTGTTTGAATTTTTGTAATTCTCGAACGCCGTAGATGCCATACTTCACAATTTCCTCGAGTTTAGGAAATCCCATTTCTTACTTATCAATATAATGCCACCTTAGCTTTATTTCATGCAGCACATCATGTTCTTCACCTTTGTGAGTGCGGCGAAACCGTCCACCATCGGGCCGACCATGGACTTGAGCATGATTTCGAATTCGGTGTCTTCCTCACCCTTGTCAATCTTTTCGATGAGGTGGTAGAGGATATCGATGACGAGCTTTTTCTTGTCCTTGCCTGGCATAGACTTGATCGCAGCCGCTTGAGACATCAAGATGGACAAGATGCCCGGGATGTCTTCCTTGGTGAGGCCGTCCTTGACGTAACGGTTTTCGATTTCGTTCACCGCCTGGATGATAGATTTTTCTTGTTTGCTCGGGATGATGAACTGCTTGATGATGGCTTCCATTTTATATATTTACTATACAATATATAAAATGCAAGTCGACGCGTTGATCGCCACGTCCGCTGTGTTCATCGGTCTGTTGCAGATGTACGACACACTGTTACACATCGACGACGTCAAACGTCCCGTGCGTTACCTCCTGATGGGGATCTCCGCCAACCTGTTGTGGCTGACCTACCAGTACAGGAAGGGTGCGAACTACTCCGCAGCCTACAGCGCGGTGGCTTTGGTGTTCCAGTTGCACTTACTCAACCACGAACTCACGAGAACGGAAGACGAGAAATAATTAAAACCTTCTGCTGTTCACACCGAAAAACCCGAAGAAAAGGAACATGAGGTAGATGCCCATGCCGATGCCGGTCCACATTTGTGTGGTTTGTTTGTTTTCACTCGGGCACTTCGTGGACAAGTCCAAGGCCATGGCGCCACCGATGAAGCCCATGAGGCCGTAGATTATGAAGAAGAAGGCGGTGTCATTTCTCACGAGGGATGTCGCCAAGAGGGTAGCCGGGATGGTCAAGGCGATGGTTAAGGTGTGCGTCAAGTACCTTCGGATGTTCATGTACATCCGGCTGTTCTTGACGTCTTCATTCGAGCACTTGTCGAAAACAGAGATGCCGACGGCGCTCACGATCATGTAACCAACGGCCAAGAGCATGATGCTCATCACCGACGGGAAGAATGGCATTTCGATGTTGACCTTGCCAGAGGAGATCCTGTTCGCGATGCGGGCAATGCGGCCGCTGTTTGCGTATGATGACATTTTTTATATTACACTGAGATATAAAATTTAATACGCACCCCACCTGGTGCTGAAGTTTTCGAGTTCGTGATCGTACGTGATCCCAGTTTTTTCGAACAAATCTTCTCTGACGAAGATCATGTTCCCAGTGTGCATTAGGAACTTGTATCCCTTGGCCTTTCCGAGTTCGAACATAGGCCTGAACGACGTGCCCTGGCACTTTCCTTCTTCGTAGATGTGATCGGTTACGTGCGTGCGCACTGTGGAGTCGATCTCGATGACGACAATCTTCGGTCTGTATTGGTTGAATGTTTTCCATAGTTGATAGTCCGAGCTGTCGATGTCGATCGATAACACATCAAAGTCCTCTGGGATGTCGGTGGTTTTCAAAACTTTATCGAGGTCGTCCACGGTTTCGTGAAGAGCGACGATTTGTTCCGGGAACTCCTCGGCTGTTTCGGTAAGTTTGACAAACTTTTCGTCGTCACCCTCGATGTACACCGCCTTGAACCCACAGTCCTTGACGAGGCGGAAGGTGTTCGAAGAAGTTTTCCCATCCCACGCCCCGAGTTCACACACCCACCCTTCGGTGATCTCCAAGCGTTTCAACAATTCCTCGAGAACGCCGTCTTCGCCGTTATCCGAGAAATCGTTCCGGGCGTACTCACCCAAGAATTTGTTCGTGTAAAAACCCGCCATGGTGAAGATGCCGTTGAGGGTGTTGATCATCATCTTCTTGTGCACACCGTCTTCCATGGACTGCACTTCTTCTATGATTTTCACGATGGCCTCGTTGTCATCCTTGCCTTCTTCAGCCTCCTCGCCTTTGGTTCGAATGTAGTCCGCGGCGATGTACACGGCGGCGTCGAGGAATTCTTCCAAGGCCATGTGCATCCATGAATTCTTGGGTGTGCCCCACGTGGTGGTGTCCATGCGGACAGTCACACCGTGTCCATACTTTTCCTTTCCGAGTTCGAGGCGTTGTTTGATGAGATCCATGTCGGTGTGTTAATTACATCTTGCGCAAAAACTTTAATTTCCTAATGTTCTTGGTCTTCGCCTTGTGCGATTCTTCCTCACATCTGACTGGGCAGTTTGGTTTGTAGTTCAAATCCTCAAACTCCTCGTCACCGACGGATTTCTTCATGGCCATGACCACGGCGTGGCGTTCGTTCGTCTCGTGGGTGGCCACCGGGATGTAGTCCGAGGCTCCCCATTCCCGAAGGAACGTGCACAAGGCTCGGTTATCTCGTGGGAAGCACGGACCACCGTAACCCCACCCGGGTTTGAGGCACTTGTCTCCCACCCGTGGGTCATCCCCGACGAAGGCTAAAACTTTTTCAGATTCGTCGGCGTGCCCACTCCTCCACATGGCTTCGTCGATCATGTTCGCGAAAGAAATCTTCGTGGTGATGATGCAGTTCAAAGAAAGCTTCGCCACCTCAGCCGCGGTCAAAGACATGTAGTGCAATCGCACGTCGTCGCCGTGATTTTGCTTGAAGAAGGAATCCAAAACGTCGTCGCGGGCACCCCCCACGAGAACACTCTTGGTTGTCATCTGATGGTTGAGAATATTCCCCAGTTGGATGAAGAGTGGGCTGTAGTGCGCGTTGGGCCACTGCTGCATGAACCCGGGTTGGGTCGTGCAAGACACTAACACTCGTCGGTGTTTTCCTGATACATCTCGAAGCACACGTTCGAGGTTTCCGTGGTCGTATCCGGCGTAGCACGTTGGGGTGTCCACCAGGACCACGCACAGATCACTCTCTCCGTGGTCCTCGGTCGTGTACTCTTTGACGAGATGCAATCCTTCCTGCACACCTGGTTCCGGGCACTCGAACGTGCCTTCTTGGAGCTGTCGCACGTAGTCTTCGTTCTTATCGACGGCCGTGACCTCGTGGCCTTTGGAAGAGAGAAAGACTGCATAGGCGAGGCCAACTTTGCCGGCACCGATGAGCGTGATCTTCATTATTATTTCAAATTAGCCACTAAATCTTTATATTCCACGACTTCCATCGCGCGCAGAGGCTTGGAAGGGTCGATGAACTCAACGTTCATCCGGGTCCGGGCCCAGTCGAGGATCCCCGCGCGTTCGCACGCGGCTTGATCGACCACGACTTTCCACATCCCGAAGTGGTTCCGGCAGTGTGTGATGGCATCCTTCGATGGTTCCTGGAGGAAGATGTACTTGAACGTCTCGGTGTCGGACCACGCCAGTCGCGGGGATTGTTCCTTCCCGTCTGGGTAAAATATGTATCCGTCGTTGAACACGTAGTATGGGATCTTCCCTCCGTACATAGCCGCGGAATATCCGAACGTCGAAGACACACCTTCTTTCGTGCCTTTCGGGACGTTCCTCCCGACCACACCACCCATGGTGGTGTACACCTGCGGCATCTTGGACATGGTGAACCACTCCAACACACTGTTCATTTTACTTTCCAACTTTTCATCAACTAAGCCTTCCACGTTCTGTGAATGTTCACACGCGGTGAAACCAATGTCGTGATCGAGGCCGACGGCCTTTGGGACTTTTGATAAAAAATATTTTTTCGTCGTTATGGAATCGCTCATGATGAACACTGGCTCATCCAATTCCAAAGCTTTCTTAATCATGGCATCCACGGCCTCATCGGAGGCGGTGGGATTGAATGCGAACCTGGCACTGTCCTCGGCGTAGGTCCCTCGGCGAATGTGGAAACCACACACACAGTGGGATACCTTGGCCCAAGCATCGTCGATCTTTCTTTGCATTTCTTCCGAAGGTTGCATGAGCGATCGCATGACTTCGCCTATGTGGGGATATTTGAGATGTATGAAGGAGTTCAACCATCCGTGATCTTCCACAGGGTCTTCATCGGACACGCGTTTGAAAACGAACATCTTGTCACGGCCGTACGCGTACACGTCCGGGTGGAGTGTGCCCTTCCCATCGGTGTTCAAGAAGTGGGTGGCGATGCACAGGCTTAAGTTGCCTAGTGCACATGATGGTGATGGTCGGAACGCGGGGCCCATTGATATCTGAACAATTTAAAGTTTTAAATGGATTGACAAGCAAAGAAAGAGACCATGTTCATTTCATATTCACTCTGGGGCTCGAACAAAGTGTACACCTACGGGATCGTCGAAAATGTCATCTTAGCCCGCACGCTTTATGACGGCTGGATCGTCCGCGTGCACCACAACGACACGGTCCCGGAAAACATTCTCCAGTGGTTGCGTGAGCAGCCGAACGTCCAGGTGATCCACCACCCCGGTACGGAGTTGAAGGCTTCGAACATGTTTTGGCGTTTCGAGGATTTCTTCCTCCCGAACACCACGGTGATTGTCCGTGACGCTGATTC
>Ga0181575_10000763_pt1 | contig 23337 bp, 20 predicted proteins | sample 101ome_23_FD_145599 | JGI IMG/M metagenome (GOLD analysis project Ga0181575, IMG submission 145599) | Coastal salt marsh microbial communities from the Groves Creek Marsh, Skidaway Island, Georgia - 101411CT metaG (spades assembly) | ecosystem: Environmental > Aquatic > Marine > Intertidal zone... | reverse complement strand
CATATTGACGGCATTGATGCCGCCGACTACGGCGATACAGGTGAAGGTCAGTGAGAACGGGCCAAGGCCCAGGTCGCCGATAAACCAGATGTCGCCGACGCTCTTGAAAGGCAGGTTCGCCTCAAAATGAATGGCGATGCCAACGCCAATCTGCACAAACATTCGCAGTGCACTGTGTATCTCGAGCAGATCGTCGAGCAGCCCCAGCAGCATGACGACGAAAACGCAGACAAACAGGACCCAGTGTTGTGCAAAAAAGGAGGGGAGCGTGAAGTAGAGGCTCAGCAGACCGGCCGTCAGGGCAATGCCGCCGACCATCGGCGTTGGCGACTTGTGCTGCTTGCGGCCCTCGGGGTCATCCACGAGGCCGATGGCAGGCGCCAGCTTCATGGCCATGAACAGAACCACCGCGGTAACCACGGCTGCTGTGAGAAATGGCACCAGCAGCGTACTCAAACGAGCACCTGCTCCAGTTTCTCAAGACTTCGGGTTTTGCCCAGGGACTCATCAAACAGGCGACGGGCATTGGCGCCCATAATTGAGACGGCGTCTGCGTCTGATTGCAGCAGCCTCACGGCCTGAACCAGCCCCTGCACATCACCTTCGCGCACGACAATACCGGCCTCTGCCTCTCTCAGCATCTGGGCCACCTCACCTTCCGGGTGCCCGACAAAGATGCTGGCCCGGCCAGCCGCGAGTACACCATAGATCTTGCTGGGAACGATAAGCCCCTCCATCTCCGACCGGAGGATTGTGAGGTGCACGTCGGGCAAGGTCAAAGACTGCTGTAGCATCTGCCTCGGTTGATAGGGTTTGAAGCGCGTATTTTTCAATCCTCTTGCTGCGACAGCGAGCTTCAGGTCTTCGAGCAGTGCGCCGCCGCCGATGAAGAGAAAACGCACATCGTCTGCATCAGCAAGTTCTTCAATCGCGCCGAGCAGCGTACCGATTTCGTGGGCACGGCCGAGGTTGCCGGAATAACCCACGATAAACTGCCCGCCCAGTTGCCACTCGTCCCGCAGGGGATTCGGCGCGTCACCCGGTTGAATGGCCTCGCCGTCGGCCCAGTTGGGAATGACCGTGACCTTATCGGTGTAAACGCCCAGTTTCAGCAGGCGGGCGCGCATCTGGTGGCCGATGGCGATGTTCATGTCGGCGGTGAGCAACGAGCGGTCACGCAAGGCCTGCAGCATCGCCACCAGGAATCCTGGCATGTTCATCCCCAGCTCTGTTGCCACCTCCGGGAAGAGATCCTGCAGCCAGTTAATATGGCGGGCCCGTTTCAGCCCGGCAGCCCAGCCGACGGGCACTGAGACCATGGGCGGGTCGGTTTTGGCTATAACCGTGTCTTTTTCGTTGAGCAGCTTCATCAGAACGAAAAAGACACTGAAATAAAAGGAGAGGTAGTCGAGAGCCCGACCGATGAGATTTCCCCTCCCAAAACGAGTCGTCCAGATTCGGTGGATGGTTACCCCATTGACGACCTCTGCTGCCCGCAGAGTTTCATCGCCCGCGTAGGTCAGCCGTGAGGTCACAACATGCACCGCGTGACCGCGATCTGCGAGATAAAACGCCGCATCAGTCAGCATCTGACTGGTCGCAGATATATCTGGGTAGAAGAATCGATTGACGAAAATGAGGCGCACGGTTTAACCATTCAAAGTGCGGCAGCGTTCAAGAACTGGTTGTCTGACCAGCATCCGGATAACGGGTACGGGTAGGCACAGCTGGGTTGCCAAGGTAAACCATTGAGGGATCGGCATCGACTGTCAGCACCGCCCCCATGCCAATCACAGCGTGATTTCCCACAACGACGCCCGGCGCTATCCTGCTATAACTACCAAGCCAGGCACCTTGCTCAATTTCCACCGGTTTAACCAGGAGATCGAATGACTCTGACTGCCAGTCATGGCTGCCAGTGCAGATGTAAACACCTTGGGAAACACATACATCATTGCCAATACTCACTTCTGCCAGATTGTCGATCCAGGCAGCCTCCCCAATCCAGACGTCATCGCCAACGTTGAGCTTCCAGGGGAATTTGATGCGAACTCTTGGTTTCACGACGACACCTCGCCCGATACGGGCGCCGAACAGACCCAGCAACCAGCGCCGCGGCGTGCTGCCCGGCAGACTGCTTGAGAAGTAAACTGATGCCAGTATCCAAAGGGCCTCTACCCACAGAGGTCGACCCCGATCAAACCAGTCGTTGTTGTATACTCCGAGTCTCTGCTGGGTCAACGTGTTGAGCTCCTGCCTTGTTGCACATCGGTTTCGTCTTGTTCTCCCTGTCGCGCCAGGCCGGCGGCTTGTATGACTCCGCCCGTTCTCTAGCAACACATCTCAACAATCTTCCAGATATCTCCGTCACAGTCTATGGAGGCGAGGACGAAAATACGCTCGAGGACTTACCCGGCTGGGGTGAATGCAGGGTTAACAGCTTTAACACATTTGGGCCAAGGGTGCTCCGCTACATGCCTGGTCTAGAGTTGGCACTAATGAAGGACAATCTCGATCTTGTTCATCAACATGGTCTGTGGACCGCAGCTTCTAGATCTGTCCTAAATTGGCATCGAAAGACTGGTAGACCTACCGTCATATCGCCACATGGGATGCTCGATACATGGGCACTGAATCATTCGAGTTGGAAGAAGCATCTTGCCGCTGCGGCATGGGAATCGAGCAATCTGAAATCGGCAAATCTCTTACATGCTCTCTGTGAATCAGAGGCCAGCGCTATAAGAAGCTACGGTCTTTCCCAAAGGACCGTAACGATCCCGAACGGCGTCAAACTCCCTGATGAGAGCGCCCCTACCAAAGGAAAGAAGAAAACCCTCTTGTACCTGGGAAGACTTCACGAGAAAAAAGGCCTGGAACCTCTAATCCGAGCATGGAACTGTTTGTCATCAACAAACTGGCAGCTACGAATCGTGGGGTCAGGAGATGCCTCATACGAAGCGAGACTGAAGGACCTTGCGAGTGACGGCCCGAACCCCATAGAGTTCCCAGGACCACTCTACGGCTCAGATAGAGACGAAGCCTACAGGAGTGCGGATGCTTTCATCCTGCCGTCTTTCAGCGAAGGCTTCCCCATGGTGGTCCTGGAGGCGATGTCCTTCCAGTTGCCGATCATCATGACAGAATTCTGCAACTTCCCCTCCGCATTCGAGAATGGAGCGGCGCTGAAGACAGGCACCAATGTAAACGACATTGAGGCTGCCCTGGAAACATTTTTCTCGCTGGGCAACGATAAGCATAACCAAATGGGCACCGCAGGTTTCAAGCTGGTGTCAGAACAATACCAGTGGCCAATAATCACACAACAGTTTGCTGAGAGCTATCGCCTTCTGACTTGATGGTCAATTTGCCTTCCGCAGCCAGCATCGCCAGGATTCCAACCAATCCTTGCCCGAACGCCTGGGGAGAAAACTGCTGGACTTTGCGCCAGGAGTTTTTCCCCATCTGCAATCTTTCTGGTTCTGAGAGGTCTGTCACCTGTGTCATTGCTGCAGTAATTTCATCGTCAGACAAAGGATCAAAGACATAACCATTTTCTCCACCTGAGACTAGTTCCGCAGCACCCACACTTTTTGAGATCAACACCGGTAAACTGCACGCGCAGGCTTCATTAACGACAAGCCCCCATTGTTCAGTTAACGCAGGATGAACAAAAGCTCCCGCGTAGGCATAGTATGCCGGCATCTGAATCGAGGGCACGAACCCTGGCAGATAAACGTGATCTTCAAGACCGAGCCTTTCAACTGCCGCGACAATTTCCTCTTCTTGCTCTCCAGCACCAGCGAGCACTAAGGCCCACGGCATCTCGACAAGGCCGCGATACTGCGAATATGAATGAAGAAGCCGCAGCAGGTTTTTGCGTGGGATGAAGCGATTGGCAGTGAGAAAATACGGTTCCGCTGGAATCCGCTTGTGAGCAGCACGGGTCACCTCTTCATTTTTTCGGGCAACATCAGCGGCGCTGGAGAAGAACTCGTTGTCCACGACATCATAACCGAAAAATATCCGGTCACGATTCATACCCAGACGTTCCAGATAAGAAGCATGTTTCACACCACCAACCAGAGCAGCATCAAAGTGCCTGACATACATCAAGCGCTTTGACCATTCACGCCACCAGGACCGAGGCTTGTCGTCAAACTTGCTTTCACTCATCACAATTGCCGGGACACCTTGACGCCTCGACCAGGTCAACATCTCATGTGCTGTGAAATGCCCCCAACCTGGGATGAAGCAAGCAGCGGGTTTTAGTTCACCGAGGCGATCGACTAAGCGGTTTCTAACTTCCTTCTTGACTAACTCTCCGGGACTTTCATCTGCCTTACAGAGCGTGTAGATCTCAAGATCACTGGCAGATTTTCCCCATGGTCTCTCAGGGTCAACTTCTGCAACTTCAATGACAACCAATCGCCAGCCTAACTGTTTCAAGGCCATTTCCGCTGATGAAAGCCTTGCCAGATGGTAGGCCCCTAGACTGTAAAACATGACAGCGAGGCATGGTTCACCCACGGAGAGAACCAACTTCCGGAGTCTGCAGAGAATGCCGTGCTGATCGCCAATATCGAGATTCCAGAAACAGGAAAACAAAATAGCCAAACAGGAACGGATACAGGATCAATAGAGAGATATCTCTGCCGAGATTGAACGTGAGCACCAGACCAACAAAAACCAGGGGTAGTTTGATTTTTGAGGGACTGGAATCAATCGACGCGAGGATTCGAACCCAGACAAACATCAAAAACGCAGCAGCAGAAGGACCAAAAATCTGGCCGAAATTTACCGTGCCTTGACCGATGAGTCCGGTTGAGATGGTTGCTGTTACGGTGCCGTCATTCCTCAAGCGCTGTCCTCTGGCAAGCGCATAATCAACGCCAATTTTTGGCTTTCCGGCCCAAATCGCCCGCGGTACGATGTTTACCATCTCGGCAAAGTATCGCTGCCCACCGTTGGGTTTGATCTTGCCCGTGTCCATGAATCTTGTGATCCAAAACAATTCCTCCAGCATGTTAAGCCCTTCATGTCTCGCTTCGCTGCCGACAACTGCAGAAACCCCAGACTCGAAGAAAGTGTCAGAAACACTTTGATGCTGGCTACGAACATCCATAACAAAGCTGAACCAAACTTCGACAACAAGCATAACGCCAGCTAACACAACCAGTTTCTGCGATAGGGAATATCGCAGTCGCAGCATGATCCAAGCCAGGACAAACGGAAGTGCTACTACGATTACAGCATTCCGTGTCCTATCGAGGATGAACAATGACCAGACTGACACACAAAAAAACAGCGCGAGCAACCTGATACGCCGGTTGGTACTCATTGCGAGAACGATACCGAAGCCAGCACCTGCGAGCATGTAAAGGTGCTGCGCAAGTGACAAGAAGGCACTGACGCCCCCACCTATCTGCGGTCTGGCAAAAGGGTCGAATCGCTCGCCAAGAAACGGGAAAATAAAGCTAAAGACTCTGTAGGGTTCAAGCAGAATGGCAAAAGCTACACAGCTGATCCAGATTGCAGCACAACCATAAAAACAGATACGTATGATTCGCTGGAATTCAGGTTCGCGATAACTCCCCTTTCGCGCATAGAGCAGATAAATGGTAGACCGCCACTGCCTCTTCCAGGGAGCCATTGCACAGAGCAGAAGAAACACAACCAGGAAGATGCAGACTTGCAGCCAGGCTCTGCTGACAACCTCGCTACCAAAAAATCTAACGTAGGCGTCGTAATCATTGTAAGCCGCGTCACCAAAATACCAGAACAACACTGTGACCAGCACGGCCAACATTGGGATCCCCATCCCTGAATTGAATCGACCAAGTGCATAGAGGATACCGAGTATCATCAAGACTACTGCAAGATAAAAAGTGAGAGGAAAGAAAACTAGCATTGTGCTGAACCTTCGCTTAGAAGCTCTGCTTCAATGCTGACGAGGTTCTCTCCTAACCCCTCAATTGTCCACTGTTTCTCTATAACAGCTGCTTCAGAGTACTCCGAAATCAGGGCAGGTTCCTCTACGAACTTCAGGATAGCCGATGCGATAGATTCAGCATTCACTTCCTCTAACACAATTCCTGTCTCGCCGTCTTTTACAACTTCTCCGCAGAATCGAGAGGCGATGATTGGCAGCTGGTTACTTAGCGCTTCAAGCTGGGTCAAAGCGAATCCATCTGAATGAGTTGGCAGGAGGAATACATCTGCCTTCTGGTAGAAACTGTCTATCTTTGAGTGTGCAATCTGTCCAATCATATGGACATTTTCGAATTGCCCTAGTTTATCGCAGATGACTTTTTCACCAGAGCCCACGAAATACCATTCAACTGGGTATCCCTGCAACATATTCACTGCTTCGATCGTATCGAGGATTCCCTTACGCAAATTCAGTTGCCCCAGGAACAAGATACGGAGTGGTCTGTATTCATTCACCGTGGCTGGCCAAGCACAGCTTCTCTCTTCTCGAGGTCTTGAATCAATCGCTAGCGGTACAACTTTAATCTTATGTTCCTCAACCCCGTGATTCAGCAATCCTGCGCGTGACCACATCGAGTTCACAAGAATCACATCCGCAAGTTCACATTCTCGTGACCAACGATCCCAGTACTCATGAGAGGGTTTCTTCGCCTGTCGTATACCTGCATTAGCCTGCAGACGACTAACGAGTTTATGTTCCTCATAGCCAGGGTCGATCTGCCCCAGTACGGTTTTCTTGCCTTGGCTTTTTGCAACCTCGAAAATTTCTAAAGCTGCATAGCTATATGCGAATACAATGTCTAAAGAGGAGTCAATATCCTTGCCTGCCTTATTCGAGAACCACTTATTGCGTGCTTCAATCAGCGGCCATCCGCCATCACTGTGCCGAAGATGCATAAGCTGAAAAATCAGGGTAGAAAAATTATACGCAGTCACTGATTCGCGTAAGATCGAAGGATCATGGCGCGTTGGCACAAGGTTCGCCAGGAACTCGCCCGCCCAGAAGTCGGTGATCAGTTTCAGCGGCCGGTGCTGCGAAACAAGGGCTCTGGCAATCGCATACTGTTCACGAAAGCCTAATTGACATACGGCCCATCTCGCGGTCATCAGATCAGGAACGGTTTGTAGTCAAGTTCGTAGCGCAGGTTCGAATTCCGGTCTCCCACTTCAGCCGCCGGTAAACCCGCGACAATCTTGTAGGGCGGGACATCTCTCGTGACCACTGCACCTGCCGCTACAACTGCCCCCTCACCGATTGAAACGCCAGGTAAAATAACCGCACGAAAGCCAATCCAGGCACGATCACCGATGCTGACCCCAGCTCCTTGATCGGCAAAGTCACTGCTCTGAGGATCATGCCCCAATGTCAAGATAGCCGCTTCGGGGCCGATCGAAACATTGTCGCCAATTTCAATCCCGAAACGCCGCCCATCCAGCAAACTGCCAAAGTTCAGGACACAGTTCTTACCTATCTTTACCTTCCGTCCGTTCAGAAACTTGCACTGCATCTGGACGGAACTTCCCTTGCCAAACTCCAGGAGATACATGCGGATATAGGCATCTCGAATGACCCTGACAGGTACCCAGGTAATCAATCCGTTATAGAGGTAGGCCAGAATCGCCCCGAGAAAAGCTTTAAGTGTCAACGACCCACCTCCTCCAGCACGATTGACGCATTCGCATACCACGAATGATCTTGTCGATAACGACCCCAATCAGCCTGCGTGGGGGCGTTCCTGACTAGCGCGATTCCCTCTACGAGAGCTTCGAGGTTATCTGGCTGAACAAACACCCCGAGCTTATAACGTTCGATAGCATCCGACAAAGGTCCCTCACCTCCGCTTGCTACAACTGGTAAGCCAAACTGAACATTACTGTTAAGAACGCCGCTTGCAGAGTGAAAGTCTGCAGAGTACGTCAGTGCAAGACAATCCGCTGAACGAAAATAGCCTGAGACCTCTTCATCGTGAACGAATCTGTGAACAAAGTGGCATCGACCCACTACCCCAAGTCGATCTGCCATTTCACGATAGAACGACAATTTCTTATCGTGGCTACTCTGCTCTTTGCCCACTACAAGCAGGTGTAGATCTGGCATCAACGCGAGGGCCTCGACCAGCAGATTGAGATTCTTACCATCCCTGATGTGGCCAAAACACAAGATGACGAATGCATCTTCCGGAATCCCGAGATCTTGCCGGTTTGCACCCGCCTCTTCGGGGTAGCCATAGATGCCGTGAGGAATACGCACGACTGATGCGCCGAGAGGGAGAGGACTGTCGTCATTTTGATGCACGAAGACATCTCGCATCAAACTGAAGGCGAGGCGCACAGACCAGGCATGCCACCAATTCGGGCCAACGACGTGATCTCGAACAGGATCATGCAAAATACAGCCAAATGGTGTCTCGAGGGAGATTTTCTTCAACATCCAGAACCATAGCGGCGAAAAGTACTCAGCGAAAGCCCCAATGAGAACGTAGTCAGGCCCAATCTGCTTTATCAGTTGCCGCAATTGCCATGCATTCACGATCACCGACAGCATCCAGCCCAGTGCCTGAATAGAACGAACTGATGATTTCTGCGGGATTCTCAATGGATAGAATGCGACGCCAGGAACCGGAGTGATGTGGCCTGTATAACCCGCAAGATGAATCTCTGACCGCTCGGACAGGACCTTGGTCTGTTCCTCAGCATATCTGGTTAATCCACCCTTCGTGACCGGCAGGAAATACAATATGACAGGCTGACGACTATTCACCAAACAATCCTTCGACAAACCGCTCTGCCGAAAAATCTTTTTTCACGCGGGGTGCTGCTAACTCCGCGGTATGCCGCAGATCATCAAGCGATACAATTGCACGCAAGATGGCATCTGCGAGGCTTGCCGGATCCTCTTCGCACTCAATCCCGACATCATAAGATTTCATTAGCTGGGCAAGCCAGGTCCCCTCGAAGTAGACGGTCGGCTTTGCTTTCAGCAAGGCTTCGACAGCGACCCCTGAGATACGAGCGTAATAGGCTTCCCGACGATACGGTAGAACAATAACGTCAGCCATTGCCAAATGGTGCTCGTACTCTGCTGACGTCAATGGTTTATCCAGAATATTGATAATGCTGCCAATCGTGGACTCAGCCAACGTTTCCATTGAAAACACCTCGCCACTGGGCAGTGTGAACGAACCTGCCCATTGAATCGTCAAAAGAATATTCGGCAGATCCCCTTTACGTGCTTTCTCTGCTGCCAGCCACTCAAGCGCCTGGAGCAGCAGGTCGATACCTTTTTCGTACCGAGCCGGCCCGGGCAGAAACAGCCTGATGGCAGTCCGACCTTCAGCCCCCTTCTCTTTAACAGCATCATTCGAGAAACCAATCAACGAAGGATGAGGAATAACACGGCATGGAGTACCGGCAAGCTCAGCAACCTCATCGGCAAGGTACTGACTGTCAGTAACAAATCTCGCCCTGCTGGCCCGAATCAGAGGATTGTATAACCACAACATCCATTTCCAGAAAATGGCGGTTCGCCGGAACCTGCGGGTCCGCCCGTCATAGACTGCGATGTTGTTCCTTATCATGAGCACGAGGGTTACAGATCGGTGAAGACGAGCAAGTATGTAAAAACCCAGAAGGTGGTGTAGAACAACGGTCGGTGCAAACAGGTAATCTGGCCGATCCGTTTCTCTTAGGAAGCGGTGAAGATCCAAATACATGCGATGATTGTGAACCAGAACCCCCAGGTATCGCTTTAGCGCCGATGAGCTCTCATAGATGCCATCCCAATTTGTAAATCTGAAAACCCGCTCCGCTGAAAGCTCTTGCTGAATTTCGTCCGACATTGCCCGGTTGCCAAGCAACGTCACCTTGAACCAACCCGATGATTCGATCGCGGTGATTGCTGCACGATCGTATTCGTACCAATGCCCTAGTCTATTCTTGAGAGCCTCGTCGACAAGCCAAACCTGCTGCTTTTCCGCACTTTTCTCAGAACACATCGCTCACTGCGTCCCGGTATGCTCCAGCTCTGCTCACCGTCTGCAGCAATCGATGGGCAAAATATCGCGCGCGCCTTTTCAGGAAAGCAGTCGATGATCGCCGCTTGAACCATGTAATCATACCAAGCAGATAAATCGGGACCGCCAGCAAAACACCCAGACCAGCCATCAGCAGATTTGTAAACGGCGCATGAACGTTGCTTTTGACTGCTTCAAGGCAGTTTTCTCGACAAGAATCCGACACAAGATCTTGAGATGCTTCAATTATCGAAATTGCATAGTCATGACAATGGTAAGAGAGAAGTAACAGCACATATCTGCCTAACAGGTTTCCCCGCATTTCGGGGTCACGAGCCTCGAGCATCTCGAGAAACCGCTGCGGGGTCAGGAAAAAGACTGCATCTGCCCAGACAACCTGGGGTTGAGAGTTGCTTCCCCAAAGCAGGTTTTTCCTAAGCCAGGACTCCCTCGCAAGCAACTGCAACTGAAATCCTTTGTCAGTCAGCAAACGAAATATTGGAGGAAAAGTTGGACCATTTTCATGCCTGGCATGCAAACTGACCTCGGCCTGAATACCGAGAACCCCACTGTCAATGACATGAACAGCGCCGTTCAGCACATGATAGTCATGATCTTCCGTGTCGGTCTTAATAAAGTCAGGCATATAATGGATTTCAGATACCAACTCATCAAGTGAAACGGTTTCCACCTCACTTCGCCCAACCTCTTCATGCAGCGACCAGTTCGCAAAATCTCGCATGGCAGACTCGTTCACTCGATGAAGAGAGGAGGCCGCAGGGAAACGAGTCAGGTACAGCTCTGCGACTCCACGGACGTCGGACAGGGCAACATTCAGAATCTCTTCCGCATCACCAATGTCCGATCTAGCATCGGGCTCGACTGCGATGCGCCAACACAGTTCGCGTATTCTGTCGAAGCGGTCATCGAGGCCATAGGCAGCCCCCACATCGAGTAGAACAAGTTTCTGAAGCTCAAACAGTGACTTGAAACTGTTGGGCACAGAGCACTTGGAGGGCCACACAATCTCTTCTAGGTCACGAAGGCCAATCATCAGGCTATTTGACGGCGATACCAATCAACAGTATCCCCTATGCCTTTTCGCAGAGGAGTTTGGGCTTTCCAGCCAAGTATCTGAGCAATTCTACTGGAATCCAGTTCTCGTTTTAGAACACCCACAAACCTGTCTTGCGTCACAAAGTTAATTTTCCCTTTGTAGTCTGCAGAATCTGCAATCATGAGGCTGATGTTCTTTATGGTTTCACTACCTCCGGTGCCCATGTTGAGCACTTCCTCTTCGGAGTGCAGTGCGGCAGTTACGATGCCATCTACCGCATCGCCCACATAGAGAAATTCCCGTTCCTGGCTACCATCACCCCAGACCTCCACATCTTTTGCGTTTTCCCTGGCCGCCCGCACGAATTTACCAACAAGCGCGCCCATAACATGTGAATCTTCCGAAAAGCTGTCGCCCGGACCGTACACCGTGGGTAACACAACGCTCGTACAATTCAATCCAAATTCTTTCTCGTAAGCGCGATGACCAACCAGTAGCGCCTTTTTGGTCATGGCGTAACTGAACAGATACTCTTCGGGCTCTGTTCCCCAAAGCTCTTCTTCTGGATGAGGCTTATCATGCGGCGGATACATGCAGTAGGAAAGCACTGATGTGAGCTTCGCGTCCGGGATGTAGCGAGACCAGGAGTCAAGCACATTGATGTTTATTGCGAGATTTGCATGGAATTGAGTTGCCGGGTGTTCTACGGGCCAACCACCAGCCTTGTATAAGGCTGCAAGGTGAAACAGGTGATCACATTCGCCATGTTCAGAGAACCACTGCCGGGTTGCTTCAGCCGAAGTGAGGTCACAGTCGTCGCTACCGACCGTAAACACGGTTACGCCCAGGTTCCTCAAATGACCAGCCAGCGCTTTGCCAATGAATCCTGTTCCTCCCGTAACTATCGCGGTCCTAATTTCCGTCAACGCTCAATAACTCTCAATTCAGGTACACCTACAATGAATTTTCCGCCTGATCGCAGATAGTCATCATATTTCTCAACAAGAAAGTCGAGAAAGTTCCATGACAGGACAAGAAAGTAGTCCGGCATCTGCTCCAGAACACTTTCATCTACAACGGGTATGGATGTCCCTGGAACAAGCCGGCCGATCTTGAATTCATTTACTTCAGTCGCACAACTAACCAAATCGCTGTCTATTCCTGCGAAATTCAAGAATGTGCTGCCTTTCACCGGCGCACCCAGAGCATAGACTGATTTTCCATTGGCCTTAAGTTCCTGGAGGAAGGACTTCACAGCGCCAGCATTGTGACCAACTCTTTCCGAGAAAGCCCAGTAGGTGTCAAAGTTGTCCAGCCCTGCACTCTTTTCAGATTCGATATATTCATCGACTGACGGCTCAATCACGGCCTTGTTCTCAAGTTTGGCGACATACAGAATGAATGAGCCGCCATGAATTTCGCTGTGTTCAACATCAAAAATCTTCAGCCCGAATTCTTCAAACAATCGCTTCAAAGGGCTGACACCATGTATGCAGCTGTGCTCGTGGTAAAAGTGGTCGAACTCATTTTTCTGGATCAAGTCCCTGATACCAACACACTGCACTACAAACACTGACTCATCAGTCATCAACCAGTTCAGCCCTCGGACAAAATCGTGCAGATCTGGAATGTGGTAGAAAACAGCGGTTGCAGTAACCACATCGGGCCTTATACCCAGTTCACTGAGGGCTTTACCGGTCTTCTCGCTAAAAAACGTTTCAAAAACCACTTTGCCCTGCTTTCTGGCCAGTTCACCCGTGCGTTTACCTGGATCCACCCCCAAAGTACGCATACCGCAGCGTTCGAATGCCCGAAGTAACGACCCGTCGTTACACCCGACGTCAATGACCAATGAATTTTCTTCAAGCTCAAGTTTATCCACGACTCGAACCGCTAAACTGTTGAAGTGCCGAACTACGGGTACATTTACACCCGATATGTAGGGGTGGTTAGAAAACATGAATTCCGGACTAGGAAATTCGTCTATCTGCACTTCCCAGCAATCAAGACAAACCAGCATCTTCAGTTCAAAGAAAAGTTGATCCTCGGCTTCTTCAGGAAACAGAAAATTGTTGCCATTGGGTTGCTCACCAAGATCAATAAACTCCTTCAGACGCTGCGAACGGCAATTCATACACTCAGATCTTTTCATTGCGATCCTTCTGCTGGCCCAATATTGAAATCCTGTTCCAGCATAACCTATTTGGCAATCGATATATCAGGACAGCTATGCGTCTGGTTTGGAACAAAACTCTACCTGCCCCCTTGACACACTAGTAAAGTGAGTATTTTAAAGGATAAGTTGTGGAAGAGTGCTTCGACAAAAGCTTAAGGTAATCGCAATATAAGCAAAACAATCTATGAGTACGCCTAAGAGGCATCAAACAGTGAGCGACGCTCTGGACAGAAAAATGGAAACAAATACTGATCAGATTCGACTGGGGATCATTGGTTGTGGCGCGATCTCTCAACTGGGTCACGGGCAAGGTGCACTCCTATCTCGGCGAGCCAAACTCACCAAACTGGTGGATCTTGATATCGATCGCGCAAGAAGCCTTGGTAGCAATCTTGGTGTCAGCAACATCGCCAACAACATTGATGGCATCAAGCAAGACATTGACGCTGCGATCATTGCAGTCCCACACAAGGCTCATCTTGCTGTCGGTACTGAGTTGATGGCTCAAGGCATCCATGTGCTCATGGAAAAACCCTTAGGCTGTACCGTGGAGGAATGCAGAAAGCTCAGCGACGCTGCATCCACGAACAACGTGGTTCTTGCCGTCGCACTGGTCCGTCGGTTCGTTGCTGTCAATCAGTTGATCAAGAAGATCATTGATCTGCAGCTACTGGGCAAACCTGTTTCATTCGAGATGCTTGAAGCGAGAGTGTTTGCCTGGCCGTCCAAATCCAATTTTCTACTCGATCCGGAAGAACCTGGCCGCGGCGTACTTATCGGCAACGGTTCCCATATGTTCGACCTGGCACTATGGTGGTTCGGAGATGTTTCGGAAGTCGACTGCAAGCTTGATTCCCACAATAAGGCGGAAACAGACGCAGAAGTAAGAATAACGATGCAGTCGGGAGTTCAGGGTCAGATCATACTCAGCCGGACTAGAAACCTGGGGGATGAAACATGCATTATCTTCGAGAACGGGCGAATTAAGGTATCTCCATTTGGTCCTCGTATCACGATAGAGTCTAACGACGGCCCACTCTTCGATGGATTGCCGTCCATTGACAAGTTCGGCACGCCGACTACAGACCTTGGGCAACTTATGGCGTATCAGATCGATGACTTCATAGCAGCTCTCGTAGAGAAAACACCGCCAGAGACGGGCGCGCAAATCGCAACGAAAGTCGTTGCCCTCGTAGAAAGATGCAGGGCTGTGGCTACCGTTTCCGGTGAAACCTGGTGGAACCACCGCGTATTCGACGAGGAGACCGCCTCCAAGATCACGCGAACATATTTAGCCAGCCCATGACCGGCCTTAATCCCAAAATGTTCGTGACCGGCGCAACGGGATTTATCGGCCGCCGACTGGTTGACGTTTTAAGAAATGAACTACACGCCGAAGTGACTGCACTCGCGCATCGAACCAGTGCGGGGGCGCTGTATCTGGCCTCCAGAGGCGTGAATCTCAATTTTACCCCCATCAATGACGTTGCCGGACTGACCAGCGCACTCGCGGGCCATGATGCAGTCATTCATCTGGCCTACGGTCGTGACGGCGGTGCAGCGGAGAGAAGGTCAATAACGATAGAAGGTACAAGAGCACTGGTCGATGCAGCTATCGCTTCAGGCGTTACCCAGTTTGTCAATGTAAGCACTGCAGCGGTCTATTTCGGCGCCTCTGGTCCCGTCATTGACGAGAGTGCACCTCGCCGCAAATGGGGCTGGGACTATGCTGACGAAAAACTGACTGCAGAGGAAATTGTAAGAAGTGCAACCGATGGCAAGGGGCTTCGCGGCAGCATTTTCCAGGTCGCCGGTGTATATGGCCCAGGCGGTGAAACATTCGTCATTAACCCATTGACGAATATGCGGCGCGGTTTTGTTGTGTTACCCAACCAGGGCCAGGGCATTGCTAACATGACCTATGTTGACGATGTCGTACAGGCACTGATCCTGGGGCTGAAGAAAGAAGCAGTAGGTGAAACATTCATTATCAAAGGTCCCGAAACTACAACACGACTCGAAGCGCATGAGAAGCTGGAGGCGATGTTGGGATACCCGACCATCAGATGCATGAGCACAGAATCTGTAAGGTCAGCCTTGAAGCATGAGGTAGAGTGGCGCTCGCTATTCCAGATATTACCTGCAGCACTGACAGCATTGCGGGGCAGCGAGTACTTTAAGAGCGTTGTAAGGACATCACCACTAATGCCGCTAATTCGACACGCAAGACCACTGCTAAGCCGCCGCTCAGAATCTGAGCCGCAGGACAGTCATATCCAGAGGGCGAGAAAGTCCACCCCAAATCAATTTCCGCTGATCTACCCTCCTGAAATCCTGTTGGACTACCTGTCTGCGGAAGTAGAGCTGAGCAGCAACAAGGCCAAGACACTACTGGGCTACAGCCCCAGAATCTCTCTCGAGGAGGGAATGGGGCGCACAGAAGAATGGGCGAACTGGGCGGGGCTTATCGGCCCCAGATTCCCCCAGGTACCCTAAAGATGCAGGGAAAATCCGAGAACCAGCTCGAAGCGGTCGTCAATGGCGGATATTGCATCGGCTGCGGAGCATGCACGGCTATTCCAACAGCGGATATCGGCATGCAACTTGATGACCGAGGCCAGTATGCACCATTCGCCAGATCCGGTGGACTGACCGTTGAAGCCGAAGAACGATTCAAAGCGGTCTGTCCATTTTCAGGCGCCTCAGCTGATGAGAGCGAGCTGGCTGACGCCTTGTTCTCGTCAGAAGGAGGTCGAAAGGACGGAGCTGTTGGCTATCACCTGTCGACCTATGCAGGATATGCAACTGATCCAGAACTCCACAGAAACGGCTCGTCTGGTGGCCTAACATCATGGTTCTTATACAAATTGCTGGACAGTGACCACGTTGACGCTGTCATAAACGTTACATCAGCGAACGGCTCGAAGCGATTTGAATACAATGTCGCCAGATCGCCAGAAGAGGTCCTGTCAGGCGCAAAGTCACGTTACTATCCGGTAGAACTTTCCGAAGTGCTGAAAGTTGTACAAGACGTGCCGGGAAGGTACGCAGTAGTGGGAATACCGTGCTTCATTAAGTCACTGAATCTTCTGAGAAACTCTGACTCCGTATTTTCAGAACGTATCGTGATTACAGCAGGCATCTTCTGCGGCCACATGAAGAGCACAAATTTCGCTGACTATCTGATCACCTGCCTGGGTGTAGACCCAAACCAAGCGGCAACGGTAGATTTCAGGAAGAAGGCTGAAGACCGAATGGCGTCAGACTATTTGTTTGAAGTACGAACGGTGGATGGCAAGGTCGTCAATCGACCTATGTCAGAAATCTATGGCGGGAACTGGGGTTACGGATTTTTCAAGAACAATGCCTGTAATTATTGTGATGACCTGGCAGCAGAAACTGCAGATATCGCGTTCGGCGACGCATGGCTGCCTGAATACGTGAGCGATGCTCGAGGCACCAATGTTGTGGTTGTCCGGACCAAATTCACGCAAGCGATAATCAAAGAAGGGATGAACAACGGTGAATTGACCATCCATCCCATCGACGTCGCAAGAGTTATCGAATCTCAAGCGGCTGGACTGAGAGACAGACGCGAAGGCCTTGCGCACCGGATTGCAAAGAAAAAGACCGCTGATGAATGGGTTCCGATGAAGCGGTTATCACCAGACCGTTCAATCTCTAAGAAACGAGAGAAAATTTATGACCTAAGGTTAGCCATTGGAGAAGCCACCCACAACGCTTTTTCTTCCAATGGCACCAATGACCTGGCGCATTTTGAAAGTTCAATCCGACCACTCACAAATCAATACGATGCACTCTATCGTCCAGCAATTCACAAAAGGTTCACCATGCGAACCTATCAATTGTTGAAATCAATCTATCGCCGAATAAAAAGGAAAAGTGGCTAATGCCTGTCCAGATACTCATGGTGGGCAATGGCACCAACTACAATCGGGGTTGCGAAGCAATTGCACGCGGCACTTTCGCGTTGTTCTCCGCCGCCGGGAGGTCCGTCGAATTGATATCGGCAGTGCTGGTCTCAGATGCAGAACAGGAAAAAGCTGTGGCCGAGCATGTGGCAGGACCCGGCGAGCCGGCGCAGGTGCCGCTTCATGTGAGAACATCTCGAAACGCAATTGACAGAATCAAAGCACGATTTCCCGGCGGTCGCCCGAAATACTTGGGTGAAGAGATTGACGGATACGTTGAAAATGCGGATCTAGTGCTTCAGGTAGGAGGAGACAACTATTCCTTGGACTACGGTCCCCCCTGGGCCTTCATAGACCTCGACAACCAGATCAAAGCCAATGGAGTCCCTGTCTATATATGGGGAGCAAGTGTTGGCCCTTTCTCTGCCATGCCTCGAGTTCAGACTTTGATGACAAGACACCTGAACTCTATTGACGGTGTACTAGTGCGAGAAAGTGTCTCTTACAACGATCTCATCTCAATGGGGGTTGAAAACGTCCACCAGATGATAGACCCCGCGTTCTTCATGCCACCGCAGATTCCAGACAACCCTGGTTTCGATGCAGATCAATTCCATGGAGCGGTTGGTCTTAATCTGTCCCCTTTCCAGGCAACTCATCTCTCCGGCAGCCACCACAATTACTGGGAGACGACTGAGGTAGAACTCGAAAACCTGGCTGACTTCGGCGCTGAACTTGTTGACGAAGTTCTCGCAACCTCTGACGCTCCCCTGGTGCTCCTACCTCATGTTTTCGGACCCCATACCTGGAACGACGACTACAGACTACTGAGCACAGTGCGGAGGAAGCTGGATGCGCGAAACCTGGAGAGGGTTGCGATTCCTTCACCAAATTTATCAGCACCCGAACTAAAGTGGATCGCGTCGAACTGCTCTGTGTTCGCTGGCAGCCGAACCCACGCTACTCTGGCAGCCGTGTCTACGGGTGTGCCGACGCTGGCATTTGGGTACTCACGCAAAGCTCAAGGGCTGATGCGAGATCTTTATGATGCAGACGACTATGTTATTCCGCCTGCCGAGTTCACAATTGACAATGTCATTTCATCACTCTCAAAGCTGATTTCTCAGGAATCGAAGCTCAGGCATCATCTCGATGAAAGACTGGCAGCAATAAGGAAAATGGGTCTGAGTGCTGTAGCGGTAACCACGGCGCCCTAGTCTTTCCGATTGAATGTTTTCTCGCGCAATCTCAAGGCTGAGGACAAGAGAAACTTCTGTTCCGGTTTATCGAGACCAATCCAGAAAAGAAAGGGTATGTAGGCAAGAGAGACACCCACGCCTGCTAAAACGATCTCTCCCCAATCATCCGGAACCACTAGACCTGCCAGCCAATGCGAGAGCATCGCAACATAAAGTAGAGCAACTATCACCAGGGGAACGAATCCGAGGAAGCTTGACCAGTGAGCGTTGATGTTTCTTGCTGCGTAAACAGGTGTAAACAAAATGTTCTTGGTTGTCAGGGTGACTCCAGCTGCGACCGCAACTCCGAACATCCCCAACTCCAGCAGTACACCGAGTACCAATGCGAGCAACAGGTTGGCGATACCAAATGACAAGTTTACAAGCGCTGGGATCCTGACGTAGTTCATGCCGAGGGAAACGGAAAATAACGGCATCGCGGCCAGGTTTACGACAAGAGGGGACAACAATATCGCGACTAGCACGCTAATATTCTCGTAGCGTTCGCCCAACCAGAGGAACATAAACTCCTCAGAGGTACCACAGAGGAAACCGACAGGGAGTACAAGCGCAAGGCCAAGCAATCTGCAACACTGGTTAACATAGACAGACAAAGCGTCGTAGTTCTCTTCAGCAATCAGCGAGTAAACCTTTGGCATAAACACGGTGACTACCGATGCCACCCCATTACGAATAAGCAATACGATAGCCAGTACAACCGCATAGATTCCTGCATCTCTCGGACTGCAGATTCTGTTCACCACAACCATATCTATGCCATTTAGAAGTATCGTACTGATCTGAGTTACCAGAACCCACTGCGAGATTTCGGTCATTGAGCGAAGCTCAGCAAAACTGAAGTTCTGTCTACTCAGCGAAAGTGCAGGTAACAGTCTCTTCCAACCGATCAGGTTGTAGAGTAAACGACCAGTTGCAGCGACAACGAGAGCAACCCCGACATAAACCAGCTTGGCACCTAGCAGGAAAAATAGCGCAACAACTGAGACCACCCTCACCACTAGTTCTACGATGCGTGATCCGCTGATCGAATCGATCCTGTTTTTTGAGAACTGCAAACAGGCGAAGATGTCAGCCAGAAAGCCCACGAAGAAGGCGATGAACATCAACGCAACAAAACTCGACAGGCTTGATGCCTCAGACTCCGAGACGATGAAAAGATCTACCTCGAAACTAAAGACCACGCTCGGTATCGTAAGAACCGCAATGACAGCGAGCGACAGAAAGAATGCTGTGTTGAAAATACTGCTAGCTTTCTGTGTATCTGACTCTTCGACGGCGATAGTGAGAGAGCGGTTCACGGTGTTCACTATGCTCGACACGAACACACCGAGATAAGAGACAATCAAAATGATGACCATGATCGTCCCATAGGTTTCCACGCCCAGCGATCTTACGAGGAATGGGGTGTACCAAAATCCAACAAGTAGCGTTATCGCGAAGCTTACAACGGAAGCGGAAAGATTGGGTAACAGCCTGATTTTCATCTTCGCCCTAGAAACATTCATCGATGTCCAAGTAATTTGACTAGCCGCAGCAAAGCTATGATTAGCTTGAAGCCCAAAAGCTTTCGGATCCGCAGGCTAAGCTCGGTGTTTCGAGTTGGATCCGAAGAGAGATCGACACACAGATTCCACAAGTCAGTGAACTTCTGATCAAACTCAACAGAGACCGCTCTGCCCTCTGCAATGAAAACGGATTCAATGATCCTGGCCGCAACCCCAAACGCTTCTGCTTCACCTGCGTCCAACTCCTTAACATTCTTTCGAGCTGCGATCAGGAATCCCTCCATCCATCTGGCGCGAATTGTCCCCTTTGTGCGTGATGCCTGTAAATTGACACGATAGAAGGCGGTCGCCTGGCCAGAGAATCCTACACTCGCTTGTCGAAGAACCTGAAACCAGAACCGATTGTCCTCACAGGCCAATCGATTAAGCTCAACCGACCACCTCACATTTGTGTTTTGCAGGTAGTCCAATCTCATCAGGGCCGCATGCAGGGCCCAAGGCGATGAGCAGACGTAGCTTTCAATAGAAAGGTCAGCCGGAGGAGATTTAGACTCACTTACAGCCTGATCTGATTCCACCCAATCAGATACCGCAACATCGTAGCCTCCACTTACAGTCTGCAGCAAAGAAGTCAGGTGTCTCTTGTCCAGCCAGTCATCACCGTCCATGAACAGGATGTACTTACCTTGCGCCATATCAAGCCCCGCATTGCGAGCAACACATACACCCTTGTTGGACTGTCGATGGATTTTCAGCCTCGGATCTCTGACTGATTGCAACTCTGCAACGGAACCGTCAGTCGAGCCATCGTCAATAAGCAACAATTCAAGGGTCTGGTGTTCTTGATCGAGCACACTCTCAACAGCCTCAACAATATAGTCTCGCTTGTTGAAGCAAGTGATAACTACCGAAACCAGGTCGCTGCTAAACATTGTAACGACGGCCTGGGGCTGGCGGACTTTGTCTCATGAACTCGTAGACCTTTGTATCAAGCGCCAAAAAGGCGGGCGGCAACCAGCTATATCCAACAGAATAAGCTGCCTAGCTTATCAGACGTCTAGATCGACGATCTGGTGATCAGATAGGACAGGGCTACCGGATTAGGTATGGAGACGCTTTTGTATATCGGACAGAAAGTCCCGTGAATGCACATCGTGGATCTGCACTTAGAAAATGGTCGGGACGGCAGGATTTGAACCTACGACCACCACACCCCCAGTGTGGTGCGCTACCAGACTGCGCTACGCCCCGAGAAGGATGCGCATTGTACCGTATTGCCGGGATAATTGAAGGGGAGATCCCTCGCTCAGCTCGGGATTCACTGAACACCTGATAATCAGGCCTTGAGCACATCCAACACCTCTTCCAGCTCCACAATCATCTGGTGGATCAACTGCTTATACTGGGTGTTGTCTTCTTTCTGGTCTTCGCCTGAGAGCCGCTGGCGGGCACCACCGATCGTAAAGCCCTGGTCATACAGCAGGGAGCGGATCTGGCGGATCATCAGCACGTCCTGGCGCTGGTAGTAGCGGCGGTTGCCGCGGCGCTTGACGGGCTTCAGCTGCGGGAATTCCTGCTCCCAGTAGCGCAGAACGTGGGGCTTGACCGCGCAAAGGCCCGAGACCTCACCAATGGTGAAGTAGCGTTTACCGGGTATGGGAGGGAGCTCGGCGTTATTGTCCGGGTCCAGCATAGGCTTCCACTCTGGCTTTGAGTTTTTGTCCCGGACGAAAAGTCACCACGCGCCGCGCGGTGATGGGTATTTCTTCGCCTGTCTTGGGATTGCGGCCAGGTCGCTGGCTCTTATCCCTGAGATCAAAATTACCAAAACCGGAGAGCTTCACCTGCTCGTTACCTTCGAGGGACGCGCGCACTTCTTCGAAGAAGAGCTCCACGACCTCTTTGGCTTCTCGCTTGTTCAAACCAAGCTCTTCAAACAGCTTTTCAGCCATTTCAGCTTTGGTCAAAGCCCCCATTTTCAGTTCCTCAAACTTGCACCTAACTGTGCCTGGAGAGTGGATACGATCCGGTCCATCGAATCGTTGATCTCATCATCCGTAAGAGTGCGGGAACTGTGCTGGAAGGTCAAGCCTAAAGCCAGACTTTTTCTAGTAGGATCAATACCTTTGCCCTGATACACGTCAAACAACTTTAGGTTTTGCAGCGTCTCATCGGCGGTATTCTGGATGCATTCGCGAACCTGTCGGGCGGTCACGGCCTGATCGAGGATCAGCGCAATATCCCGGCGAACCTCGGGGAAGCGAGACATCGCTGCGCTCTGCGCGATACTTTTCGTAATTATGTCTTCGATTTTTATCTCGAAAAGGAATATCGGGTAACGGCAATCCAGTTCCTGCTGCATACGCGGGTCGAGCAGGCCGACAAAGCCAACTTCCTGCCCGTCTTTCAGGATGGCAGCACTCTGGCCAGCGTGTAGAGCCGGGTGCGACTGTGGTACAAACTCAAACTGGCCAGGGTGGCCAGTGAGCGCCAGCACGCCTTCGACGTCGCCTTTCATGTCATAAAAATCAATAACTTCCGCGCTGTTCGCCCAGTTTTCTTCTGCGCGGCGGCCACAGGCGACACCGGCAATCTTGCGCACCTGGCTGATGTTATCGAACTCAAGATCTGACTGATTCGGCGGCTGGCTGAAGCAGAGTCCGGTTTCGAACAGGCGAACCCTGTCCTGCTGGCGATTGACGTTATAGATCAACGACTTGAGCAGGCCTGTCCAGATCGTGGTGCGCATCACAGACATTTCGGCCGACAATGGATTGGCCAGTGCGATGGGTTCCTGGCCTGGGTCCAGCCTGCCTTGCAGGTCGGCATCGACAAAGCTGTAGGTGATAGCCTCGAAATAACCACGGGAGACCAGCTGGTCTCGAATTCGATTCAACGGCAGCTGGGTTTCAGACCGGGGTGCCATAGCGAGGCTCGCCTTCGGCGTTCTGACCGGCAGGTTGTTGTAGCCGTAAACCCGACTGATTTCTTCAATCAGGTCGGCCTCAATGGCGATATCGAACCGGTGCGAAGGGGCACTGACCTGCCAGGTATGTTCTTCAACACCGCTTTTTCCCCTGGTCTCCAGATCCAGGGTCACGGCATTAAAGCCGAGGCGCGCCATCATCTCATCGACGGTGTCATTGTCGATCTCGACACCGAGCACGCGGGAAATGCGTGAAGCCCGCAGTTCAACGCTTTTCTCCGTCGGCAGGTGGTGACTGTCGACGGTTTCAATGGTCGGGCCGGGTTTACCGCCAGCAATTTCCATCAGCAGTTCCGTGGCCCGCTCAATCGCCCTGGCCTGGTGCTGCCAGTCGACGCCACGCTCAAAGCGATGCGCTGCATCGGTGCTCATGCCGTAGGACCGGGCCCGCCCGGCAATGGCCGTCGGCGCGAAGAAGGCA
>Ga0181575_10000762_pt1 | contig 23346 bp, 39 predicted proteins | sample 101ome_23_FD_145599 | JGI IMG/M metagenome (GOLD analysis project Ga0181575, IMG submission 145599) | Coastal salt marsh microbial communities from the Groves Creek Marsh, Skidaway Island, Georgia - 101411CT metaG (spades assembly) | ecosystem: Environmental > Aquatic > Marine > Intertidal zone... | reverse complement strand
TGATGATTGTTACTTAGTGTGGGTCAGTTGGATGCAGTCAGGTCAGGAATAAACTGCCATTCATATTCACCATCCTCGGGATCTTGACCGTCTACGACAAACTCAGAATAGAGAGCATTGCAGGTGCCGATGTCATTCAAATCAACGAAATGTTCGACCCGCTCCATATAATGATTGGCAATGATGTCGATGTTCTTTTGATACATTTTGCTTTTCATGATTGAGAATGATTGAGGTTTACTTAGCGGTCGCATGAATTATATCACCTGCCGTGTGAAATGCCTCGGCAGTGTGATAACGAACGGCAGGAAATGCAAAGAACGAGACGACAAAGAGAATACCGATGATTTTCACTTTTTTAGGGTCAAATGGTTTGAATGAGAGTGTTTTACGTTTGGTCATTTAGATCAGGCAAAAACATAACCATTGGTGAAATCTTCGACGTTGAAGACTTTACCAGTGATGGGAGATTGTGCGACAACTTTACGCACAAACCACTTAAAATCTTTCTGGAAAACACCTTCACCAGCAATGCAGAACTCATCGCATAATGCATTGAGACGAGATTTAGTGGTGACAGATTGCCAACCACCGTCGAAGATTGTCATGTCGTTGTCAGAAATCTCGGCAATCTTGTTGCCATGAAGACGAACAACAGACACCCCAGTTTCGGGGTCAAAGTGAACAGAAGTATTAGCAGATTGCCAGTTGATGTTCTTTTGAACTGCGGCACACATTTGCTTTTCGATCTTACGCATGAGAGTGAGAGTCGGTTGAGTGTGGTGGGGTTGGTTTCCCTCCCCCTGTATGAACATACAATAGGGCATCTGGGCGGCAATGCCAGAAAATTGTGCCACCTAGTCAATTGGCACAATAGGACGGATCGACCTTGCAAAACTGTGCCATTTTGTTATCTTGAATCTCAGAAACTTTCTCAATCAAATTAATGCCAATGTTGGCACCGATGATGATAACAAAAGCGACAAGAATGATCCTCATACTAACTCCTTCAGTGAGATACCTTTGCTAGCGAAAGCATCAGCAACCATGCCACATAATGCGGTGATTTCAAAGTCACTGAGTTCCCAAAGTTCACCTGCAATTTCAATCTGTTCCTGAATTTCTTCGGACAGTGATAACATTTCCGTGATAGAATCTTGATCCATTGTTTGTTGTTGAATGTGGTGAAGATGTTGTTTGATGAGTGACATTATTCCTCCAAAAGTTCAGGGTAGTATTCTTTAACTTCTTCCATCAATTCATCATCGGTATACTTACCATAACTCTCCATCATGTAACTATCAAGAACTGACCACATAGTTTTGTGATCCATCCCGTCAATCATTTCGTTAACAAGTTGTTGTTGAAGTTCGGAGCGGTTCATGTTCATTTAAGGATGATACGGTAGTCAATAGAATAGATGCAATGTGCTGCATCGTTTGTGATTTCTTCAATCAAATCATCTTCATCATCTGCCTCCCAAATTTCACCAATGTAATTCTCTGCAAGTTCCTCACTTGTAGGGCACTCAAGTGAAGGATCATAGATGTTGCAGTCAACATCAAAATCGACAGAAAGGATTTGGAATTGCATTAGTTTGTGGGGAAGTTTTGCAGATTGATCAGCAGGCACATGGCAGATATTCTTGAGGCTCAGTAAGGAAATCTGTCACCTCATAGTTAAGATCAAGACGTGCATTTACAGTCTCAATCATTTCTTTTTTGCTCATCAAACGCATGGATTTGGTCATCTCATCTCCCATGAATTTGAGAGTGTAGACAAACTTTTCGCTGAGAATGTTGTGGGGACGAAACTCAACGACCATTGCACGATGTTGACCTTGTGAAGTGAGTTGCATTTGGTGCGATTCCTTTGACTCTTTTAATATACACGATTTTGGTGCCCGTGGGGGCAATGGTGGACAGTTCGTGTGACTGGCACAACCATTCTTTACTCAAACCCTCGCAAGTTTGTTGATGTCACGCTCAATATTCTTGAGCAATCTTCCTGCGTCTCCTGTAGTCTTAGAGGTTGTAACTGTCTGCCCTTTGCTATTCACCCAGACGTTATGTTTCTTGGTTCGTGCAAGACGATAACCACGAGAAATCATTAACTTTTCAATCTGTTTTGAGAGTTTCATGATTAGATAGCAGTGACAGTTAGACGCATGTAATCATATCCAGCAAAATACTCTTCGTACTTCTTCACTACATTTGCCAGTTGACGATTTGCACCTCGTTGTGTCTTAGGTGTGGTGCGTTTGTCATACAAAATGTTTGATGCCTTGTTGTTCCATTCAACGATGATTTCATACTTCATGATTAGTTTTCAATGGTGACGGATTGGATTACAAACTGTGGTTGATTTTGATTACATTTTGCGATTGCCTCTTCTTTACTAGAAGCAATGTAACCTAGGCAATCTCTCATCACCCAACCATTGTGACGATGATGTTCACCCCAGAGGAGAAATTTAGTTTCCATGTTATCAACCTCCGAACATTTGATCGAAAAGAGTGCCCATCTCTTCAACTTCCAGTTGACGATCCAACTCATTGCGTTTCCGCATTAACTCATTCATGCACGCCTGAATGTTATCAACCTCACGCTGTGCCTTCTCACGCTCGAAGCGGAGTTTGGTCAGTTCGGCATTGATTTCGATTCGGGTCATTTGCGTTCCCTTGATTGGTATGAACATAGTATGGCACAAAAAAACCCCCATTGCTGGGGGTGGTGGACAGTTTGTGCGACTGTCACACGGTGAACCTGTCTAGTGGTCCTTTCTTATTCTTTTTGTGATACTTTTTGCAGTAATCTACCGCTTTATCAAAGTCTTTGAACCATTTAATCTGTCTGCATGGAATGTCACCTAGCAAGCACCATTCAGTTCCTTCAGTGTTAGGAACCACCATGTATGTCCAATCTTTGGTAACATACGACGGTGGTTCACACTTTTCATTTAGAATGTAAGGACGCATTAATTATCAGGAATTGCCCGCAAACGATTAGGTGCTAGACCATCATCAAGGAAATTCTTTAATGCTTTGTGTGCCTCATCTTTGGTAAGATTAGTACACTTTTCATCGGCAAGTTCCCAACCAGTTGTAGTCAGTTCCTCGACACGATAACGACGCTCTGGGGGTGGATTGAGTGGTAATTCTTGGGGAGTAATTACAACTTTCTCACCAGGACGTTGGGGTTTTGGTTTTAGATTAAAGTCAGATGCCATGATTACCTATACTCGGGATTGTTACGATAGATTTGAACATCGTTGCCGTACATCCTGCGAACAACTTGTTCAGCTGCGTCAGGACTTAGTGCTGCAACTTCCATCTTTTGCATTGCAAGAGTGGGAGAGCAAAACTCAACCACATACACAAGATTTGCCATAATTATATCAGAAAATGGGGTGAATTTCAATGTTCCTAGTATTATCTAGGGTCCGAACATAATGCTCCCAGTTGATAGCGTCACGTTCATCAAAAAAGACTGCTTCTTGTTTTTTGAATGTCTTTTTCTTCAGTTGTTGGTAGACTACTTTGAACTTCATTAATCGTCCTCCCAAGTATCAGGGTCAGTCAAATAATGTACCACAATCTCATCAATCATTTCTTCAGTCTCCTCATTGTAATAGTACAACTCCAAGAATTCATCAGTGGGGTCAGGTTCACCCCACTCATTAATCATTTTGTTGATAGCAGCAATTGCTTCAACCTTGTCATCATACTCTTCCAGAATGTAAGAGTGACCAGTGAAAGAATGAGAGATTTTATAACTCATAATCAACGGAGATAGAGATAAGAACCCGCCCAATCTGCACGAGCAAAACATTCCTCACGGGATGCAATGTTCAAGAGATTGTAACGAACACCTTTTGCAGGTGCTTTGAATGATGCTGCCTTGAAGACTTCACCAGTTTTCTTATCAACGAAGGCATGAACACTACGAGAGCCCGCACCAGTCTCCATGATCAGTTTGTGATACTTACGCCCAGACTCAATGTAGAACTTATAGTCACTACTGCTGCTATTATTGCGGGACTTGAAGTTGTCCAGCAAAGCATCACAGAGCATCAGACAATACTTACGAATGTTCAACTCAATGGTGTTGCGTGCGTCTTGTTGTTGTTTGAATTCAGTGAAAGTCATGAACTCTTTTGCTGATGAACTTATTATAGGGCATGATGGGGAGCTTTTATGCTCCCCCGTGCCACTTATGCAACTGGTCCAGCAGGGATGGGAACTTCCATCACATTGTTTTTAGTATAAGGATTAGGACGAACATCGTGACAAATCCATTCACCATTTACATAGTGATAAGTATACTCTGCACCGTAATTATCGTCAGCAGCACACAAGAACTCATTGAGATCTTTGTAGAGATTAGGTGCATTATTCTCCAGAGATTCACCACGCATAGTATAGTGAAGGGGACCAGATTCGGGCAGAGTTTCATTCTGCCAACCTGCATTAGTCCAAGTGCATGACATATCACCACCGTCGATCAGTTTGCTAACTTTATCTGCGGTGTCGAACTTATCACGCAAGATCCGACCATTGAACTCAGGATAACCATCATAGTGGCAATATACGCCCAAGATGCTACCATCCTTGAGTTGCTTGCCGATGAGGGAACGAGTGCCCATGGTGCCTTTGGTTGATTACTCTGTAATTATAGCAACGGGGTTCCCACAGAACCCGCATTGTGTGCCACTAGGTCAACCGTCACAGTTTGCCTCCCACAACTCCATCATTAACTACCCTGCTTTGATTATCATCCCACCCCTCTTGTTTGCCCTTTAAGTAAAAGCGAGTCATGGTAATACAGTCATGCTCGGTTAAACCACTCACCAAAGGTTTGTCTTCTTTGTCATAACTGGTCCAGAGAACATCCTCCTTGATGTAGAACACGTCGTCAATTAGTTTCTTGTCCGTCATCAGTTTTTTTGTTAAATCCAAAGGGTGCAAGTTCTTCTTCCGCACGCAATTTATGTGCCAGGGTGCATACAGTCTCCATAACCTTCAGTGTATCCTCAATGGTTGCACTTTCAGGCATTTGTTGATGTACAATATCAAATAATGGAAAGAATTGTTCTGCTGCTGCAGAAACTTCATCCTGTGTAAGTGGTTTGCTCATGATTATTCAAAGACAGGTTTAATAGGTGGACGCCAATTCTGACGAACTTTCTTCATTGTGTCGGCATTATTTCCATAGAATCCAAGATGCATCCAGACACAATCTTTATACCTCAATTCAGTACGTTTAGCATCAACGGTAAAGTAATCACAATACTCTACGATTTCCTGCTCAACTTCTATCATCGGAGGTGGCAGATAGTATGAACGAAGATCCTCAATGTAGTAGGGTGTCATGATGCTGTCTGTTCAAGATTAGTGAGTTGACGCTTAATTTCGTAGTAAACTGAGGTGAGATGGAGATTCATATACTGTTCATATTCATTGCCTTCAATTAACTTGATGGCACTTGTTACATGACTCAGTGTAGTTTGCAAAATGTCCTCTGTCATTCTGCTGCCCTCCATTCTTTCCTCATTTTAACATACTGAGGGTCTGTTGCTACAATATCACGCACAGTTTTGAAAATTGATGCTGCCTGTGCTTTTTCATTGGTCAAAGCATCTTTTTCCTGCGGAAGTACGGGTGCTCCACCCCTATCTCCAGTGTGATAATATGGTGGTTTGGTTGCATACTTGCGACCAGATTTGTGGTTTGCGTAACGACGAGCACGGGTAAATCCCATTTCTAAGAACTTACGACACATATCCATGCCGATAAAATCTTCCTTCTCCTTGTACATTGAGAACAGATTGTATATCGAACGGGATGAAGTTTCTGCTACATCAGTATTCCTGAACCTCCAATGTTGGCATATATCGTTAGTGTAAGGGCGTACCAATAGCACTCCTTGTTCTCCCCTTCCAATACGATAAAGTTTGCGAGTTTCTGCATCTGTAAAGTCAAGAGATTTGTAATCCAGATCATAATCAAACTCTTTCATTGGGTCACCTCGTTGAGAACTTTGCCTGCATTTTCCCAAATCATCTTGAAGATGGCACTAGAATTTGCCTCAACTTCAACATCAAGAACATTGGAAACACCATCATAAATCATATGCACGTCACCAGGTTTTACACTGAAGGAGATACGAGCAGCACCAGACTTGAATGGTTTGTTGTAAAATACCTGAGTATCAACAACAGCAATTCTAGCACACATTGGGTCGATTAGGATGTAAGACTGTGCCTTAGATGTGAACTTGGATGAACCTTGCGCGGTCTTCTTGATGTCCCATTGTTTAGAATAAAACAGTGCTTTTTTGCTCTTTTGTGGTAAAAACCCATTTACCTGCGTTTTCACGTCAGTCAGGTGCTCTAGACCATAAAGCGCATCGGGATCGTTGAAATCTTCTTTTGTGTTAGCTTTCAGGGCAACATGTGTCCCTACAGTATCAATGAAACCATATTCGATAGTTTCACCACGGGCAAAACAGTCCATTCCATGCGCCAAAGGGTACTGGAGTGCAACAATCCGTGCCTGATTGCAGAAATTTTGATAAACTTCCGCAGGCACAGAGCGGAGGTCTTGAACCAGTTGAGTGACAGTTTCCATTACAAGTTTTTTTGGTGTTCGATAATGACTTTCATTCCCTGATGTCCATGGTCATCAATAAATGGAATAAACTGAGGTTTCATAGAATCTTTCCATGTAATTTCTAGTTCCATTTCTTTCTGTGCTACCACATAATTTCCCTTTGATTTGTCTTTACCAAACCCAGCAGTCCATGACTTTTTCTTAATACGAAGAACAGAATGATGTGCCATGATTAACGACGAATGGTGGAGATAGCAGCATCACCCTGCTCAAAGATGATGTCAACGACTTTCTGAACTTTGGCAGCGGTGTTGATACCAACATTGCCAAATACGGGGACATTGACAAGTCCAAAGGTCTTGCCTTCACCCAGACGGATAACACGACCCACAGTTTGTGCGATCTCGATGTAATCCATGCCACGCAACATGATGCAGGCAGAGAGACCGTGGACGTTGATTCCTTCAGACAAAATAGAGTGGTGCATGACAACAAACTTCTTGTTTGCATCACGACCCCACTCATTCATGGTGTCGAAGAACTTCTCACGGTCAACTTTTACACCATCAATAAATGCACCGTGCTTGGAAGTAATCCACATCACGGAGTAACCTTTCTCATGCATCTTGCCGATGAAAGGAGACTGACCGACAACATTGATGATGTCTTTAGTCTTCTTGGCACAAATAAGAACCTTTTGCATGTTCTCATTGCCGTCGATAGACTCTAGCAGGTGATCACAATCACGTTCGTAAATGGTTTGACCAATGCCCACATTCTTCAGTTCCTGAACAACAACCTTAGGAGGGAGAATGTAACCACCCTCAACAAGTTCAGGAGCGGGAACTTGCTCAATCACCTCACCATAAACCTCAGCATCATTCATGCCTGGTTTAGTGATAGTGGCAGAATGTTTGGGAGTTGCAGTAAAGAAGAAGGAACGATCTGCAAGAGCACTGAAATACTCAACGGCAGGAAAGAAGTTCCGCTTCACACTATTGTGTGCTTCGTCGAAGTAAATAGTGTCTGCAAAAACATTTGCAGATTGTACACGACGCAGCGAATTGTAGGTGGTAAAGATAAGACGTGGTGCATCGTTGTTCTTCTCCCACCAACCACGAATCTCATGGGGTTTGGTAGAAGAATAGTGATGGGTCTCACCACTATGAACGTGCATCACATTTACATCAGTGATGAACTCAAGAAACTCAGAAGAGAGTTGCTCAGCAAGCATAATGCGAGGAGCAACAACAATAAAGGTAGGATTCTTGCCGTGCAATGCGTTCATCAACATGCGGCAATCTTCAATCATGCAGATAGTCTTACCACCACCCGTAGGGACGATGATCTGACCTTTATCATTCACCAGCATGGCATCCAGAGCACGTTGCTGATGGGGTCGCAGTTGCATTAGGTGTCTTTCCTTGTTGAATACAGTATAACCCCCCAGGAGGGCATCCTGAGGGGTCTGGTGGACGGTTTAGCGTACTGTCACAGGTGAGGGTAGTAATCCAAGAAATCAACGAGTTGAGGTGCTTCTTCACCATCAAGTTGATCTACGACATAAACTTCACCAGGAAGATTCTCTACACCTTTCCGAGGAAGATCAATACCACCACCAAAGAAAGACGGCAACTGAGAGTTGATAACATCTGCTGCAAATAGACGATAGCTATCATAGGCAAGATTGCAATACTCCACTACCTTAGTGAAAAGATCTTCACGGTCCTTACGAACACCACGAGCAGTAGTTGACTTGCTGCGGATGAGAACACGGACAGACTTGCCAAGTGCTTCCGCTTCCCAGATGTGACGCAAAAGGTCCCAAGCATAACGCTTATTATACCGAGGATCTGTTACCATGACATGAAGAAGAGTTCCGTCCTTGTCTACTTGGTTATCACCAAACTGTGGCAATGTGTCAACATACTTGCTAAAGTCTTCGTCAGTGCAGTGCTTGGTCATGGAAATTGGACCATCTTCATCCTCATCATATCCAAGAATCTTGTTCTCGATAGAGGTAATAGGACCGACGTGATTATACCTTTCGTTGACTCCAGCAAGGTCAAGGAGACCACGAACAATATCGATATCAGTATGATCGAAACCCTGGATCTTACAGACAGTCAAAACAACATGAACAAAGTGTTCTTTCGTTGCGTTGGTAGTGCCATCCACATTAAAACGGATAGCAGCAAGGATTAAAACAGACTTGTCATCAAGACAATCCCACTCATCAGAAGAAACACGAACATACTCTACTGCAGGAACCCTCTTGATTAACAGCGATTCTGCTGCACTCTTGCTATGACGACGATCAATAAGTTCGCAAGAACCATTGATATTGATAAAGGGAAAGGGCCATGCACCAACATCCCAACCACGTTTCATTGATGCAGTAAGAGCATCAACATTTCCGTGCTCTTTTGAGGTTCCCCGTGCCTCATTAAGGGTGGAGAGAAGTGAAAAAGTGCTCTTCATACTGAACTCTATGGAGCGCAGTAATGGAAAATTGTAAAGGGGATCATCATCACGATCCACTTTCAATTTCTTGAGAAGGTCATCATTAAAAGGAAGGCGTTTCATTAGGGAATACTCCAAATAATAATCGCTGACTAAGCAACGATTAATGAACATCTGACCAGTTGCCTGATCATGTGGTTATTATAGCAGGGTTGGTCCGAGACTGTCAACAGGGTAGACCGATAAAGGTTCCTTATGGGTCTCTGAGTAATCCTTAAGATACTCTGACCAACCTTAGCAAAGGTATTCTAGTGGAATATTATTCCCCTGTCAAGTCATCACCAAATTCTTCGTAATCCTTTAATCTTTGTTCATATTCTTCAACGGGAACCATTTTCCCATTTGGCAATCTTTTGATGTAGTAAGGAGTTTCCTCATTGAATGTTGCCTCTGCACCATTAGCTAACCATTCTTTGAATAGTGAATCATCTGTGCCCCATTTACCTACGGGACATGTTTCATAACTCATTACTGCCTTCGCTCTCAAATAGCAACCACACTTAGTGCATCTCTCTTGTGATGCATCAAAGAACTCACATGCTTTACATATCTCAAGTCTTGCAAGTTGAGTTTCTCTGGGTGCTAATAGTCTATTACCTTGAACCGCACGAGATACCAATTCGTGGAAAGATGATCCAAAGTTTTTAACCTGTTCACCTAAAGATGGATATTGTTGATTTTCTTCAGTCATAATCAAGAGGATAGTTTCAAATAATATGTATCTAAGATATTGATACGATCTGGCACAACATTGAAAGCGAGAGTTATTCTATCTCCATCACCACTTTCTTCTACACTATGAGTCAAATAACTGGGGAAGAGAACTACATCACCTGCTTTTACATTCTTTAGATCAATATATCCTGAGTTGTAGTCTGTCGTTCTACCTGGACCATCATGTGCAAGGAAGAAAGTATCACCACGCTCTGGTCTCCAAAATGTGGTTGCAGGAGCATTTTCTGGCATTTGAAGATATACAACACCAGAGATTACTGAGTTGCCATGATTATGTTTGTATTGCCATCCTCCCTTCTTCATTATATTTCCCCACAAACCAATGATGTTCCAATTAAGGGAATCATCACCCATTAATTGGAATCCAAAGTCACGAATGTGTGGAGATAACTTCTTACATAAGTTATCAATCTCTGGACCTTGAAGCGAGTCTACCGCACCAGTATGTGTTAAATCTTTTGAACTTTGATTAGGTAGTAATTGATCACAATTTTCTACCTGTTCGATTAACTTATTACGTTCTTCTTCCGTAAGCACACCACCGACAAACCCAACGGGTGTCGGAAACAAATTAAAAATGTTCATAATACAGTTTGGTTCCGCAAGTAACGTCTTAATTCTCTGAATGTTCATAATAAAGGTTGACGTAAAAATATTTAGGGAACGTTATCGAGATACTTAATTACGACAATACCTTGAGTTGCGTTAATTGGACTTCCATGATTCTGTCCACTAGGTCTTCTTCCTCTTCCATATTGTCCTGGACCCATAGCACCTTGCGTGACAGATACACCGCAATCAGGACCATTACAGTTGCTAGATTCACCAGCGGAACCACCTCCACCAGAACCAAAGTATTCATTAGATCCACTGATTCTCACGTTAATTTGTAATCCAGCACCACCTGTTCCACCTGTTGCATTATATGGACCAGTGCTGCAATCATTATCACCACCACCAGGATATGCCTTCCAGCATACACCACCACTTCGTGAACCACCTCCACCATTAGCAGAGGCACCACCACCTCCACCATAAGCTTCAGGTCCATGAACCTGAATAGAGTTACCACCAGGACCCCTGGCAGGATATACAGTGTTACTTACTTCATTTCCAGACTCATTACCAGTACCATCATAAACAATGATGTTACCACCCTGAGAACTAGAAGATGTTGCACCAGAGGCACTCAAACTAAAGGTAGTTCCATCAACGTGAGAGATAGAAGATGTACCATTATTAGAACCAACGCTAACATTATATCTTCCACCAGTTAGTGTAAGAAGTTGACGATATTCGACACGTCCACCTCCACCACCACGTCCACCATCAACACTCTGACTACCACCACCAACTACAAGTAGGTCAACACGTTGAGTCTTAGCGACTGACATTTCTGTCGATCCGACACTAGTAAACTCCCAAACTTGTTGAGTGCCAGCGAATCCGACTGTTGCGTTTGCCGATGTTGTGAATCCAAATGTAGGTTCTGGAAGAATACCTGTAACAATACCTGCTATGAATCCAGATAAACCATAGGCACCCGTGATTGCATAACCAGGTTGTCCACCACTACCAGGACCAAGACCTCCAGCTTGAGGTGCAAGTCCCTCATAAGAACCACTACCAAATGCAGTAATTTGTGCAAAACTACCAGCGGCATAACTAACTGCTATTTGATATATTTCATAAGTCTCATATGGATCTACAGATACTGTTGGAACAAAAATAGTGCCATTGTAACCAAAACCAGTTCCTGAAGAGACTACACTACTATCAGATGTTTTTCTAATTTGAGTAACTTGGTATAGAGAACCAGGTGTACTACCACCCCAAAAATAATTTACTGTAGCCCCAATTTCTGTATATCCAGTGATACCACTTTCAACAACACCTTGTCTAATATCATTCTCTCTTTGAGTTGAGAATGTGTAGGATATTGGTCCAGAAAGATAAGTGCCAGCGGTCGTTCCAATACCTGTTGCAGCTGCAAATTCACCCATCTCTCCTGCTTGACCGTAATCACCACCCGCTCCACCTGCTCCACCTGGAGTTCCTGGACCACCACCATAACTATCAGTCAAACCAGGTTCGCTTGGTTCACTTCCCTCCCTAGAACCTGATGGATAATCTCCACCTGTTGCTTTACCACCAGCACCACCCAGTCCACGAATACCACCATCAGATGTTTTATAGTTGGGAGTTTGACACTCACAAAGGTCCTGAAAAGGAGCCCATGTATAACACCGAGCAAGGAAAGAACCCGAACCAAATCTACCACAGTTTGCATTGCCGCAACCTTTACCACATAAAAATTGATTAACACTATATCCACTCAGATACTGAACTCCAGTACCATTTAATCCATCTTCTCCTGCTCCACCACCTCCACCACCTGCTTTAATCGCACCAGTTTCACTAACAGCAATTAGAGCAGCAATACCTAAATTATTGATAATGTCTAGAGCGGCACCACCATCTCTGCCAGGGTCTGCAGTTCTATCTGGAGATCCATCCAGACCTGCTCCACCACCAGTTCCACCACACCCTAAAACCTGACCATCAACAAAGATTCTAAGATTATTATATCCACCAGAGATACTTAAAGCGGCAGTGCTAGTATCATCTGATGAGATAGTACAATTTGTTGTAATAGCAACTGTCTTCCGAATATTGTTAGTTTGTTCTGATCCAAACGCTAAGTTTGCAAGGTCAACTTTTTGACCAGAACCACTAATCTCTAGTTTTAATTCTCTTACAGCACCAATGAGATCCAAAGGTCCCATTGTTCCTGTTGATTTGATTCCAGCATTGTAAGTTGTTACACCAATAATAGGATCATATGGGTCAGATCCTACACCGACAGTATAATCTAAGAAGCAAGATCCAAAAGAAACTGGTTGGTTTGGTTCAAAGAACCCCAGTGTCTTCATATCACGAAAGGAGAATCCACCAGCGGTAGATACTCCTGTAAAAAGTTGATTGACGATAGGAGTGATATTAAGTGCCATTTTTAGACGTTAGCCCATGAAGAACCATTAAAGTATCGAACCTTGCCTGTGGTGCTGTTATAAAGAATCGCTCCTTCAATTTCATATTGCGAATCAAGAGCATTTTCTTCCGTGGATGTGAACACTGGAAGAATCAAAGGTCTCTTTGCATATTGCATGTCAAGAGCACTTCTCGCAACTGTTGTACCAATACCAACATTTGCGCTTTGTGATCCATCTGAACCAGCACCAGGACCAGGGAATACAGTATCATTGTAGATAGAGTTAGTATCTACAATGCTGTTATCGTAGATACTGGTTCCAATAAATGTATTTTGTCTAACTAAAGCTGTACCACCTAATAAATCAAACTTACCAAGTGGAATACTTGTTCCGATGCCAACACTTCCATCAAAAACAGCATTTCCGACAACATCTAGAGGTTGATTTGCATTATCTGAGGAACCAACTTTTAGATTAGAGGTTGCCTCAAGGGTGTTAATCTTTGCATCATTGAATGTGGATACACCTGCAGTAAAGTTAATAGCACCAGAAGTGATTACCGCAGAGTTAATAAGCAATCCACCAACATTTAGAGTAGTTGGTGTCAGAGTTCCCTGAACTGAAGCATTTCCAGTAACATCTAAAGCAACTCCACCTGCAGGTGTAGCAGCTCCAATTGCTAATTGATCTAAGATAGCAACATCACCCTCAAAGGTTGAGATGCCAGAACTTGTCAACTGGAATGGTTTTAATGAAGACGAAGATGATGCGATACTGGTAACAACCATCTCTGGATCATCTGTGGTTCCAGCAGCAACTCTTGCTTGAGATGCCAAACCATCTAGGGCACCAATAAATTTGGTTCCTGTTACAATTCCACCAGCATCCGCTTGGAAAGCAACACCAACCGAAAGACTACTGGTAGCAGTAACAAATCCAGTGATAGATGCAGACGCTCCAACAATACTACCAACCTCAATATCAGGTGTGTCTTGTATTCCTGATGCACTGGTTGCTGTAGTGGCAAAGGCAGCAGTTCCATCTAAATCACCTGAAAAGGTGAAAGCAGTCATTACACCAGATGGACCATCTACTCTAATACGATTTCCGATCTGTAAGGTTGAAAGTGGATTAGTCGTCGCAATACCAACATTGCCTTGTGCATAAATGCTGGTAAATCCAAGTCCTACATCAACATCAAGCCACTGAGATGTTGGGAGGTTAAGTAATGATCCACCATCACCATAGTATGTGACAGCAGTTACACTACCAGCGGCACTAATTGTTACACCAGTTGTACCAACACCGACCTGGAATGTTGCCTCAGGAACAGAAGTTCCAATACCAACAGAGTTACCAAGACCAACGGTAAACCCATCAGCAATCGTAGTAACTCCGCTAATATTAACAGAGGTAACATCAAGATTACCAGAGATAAGTGTGTTACCTCTTACATCTAATGTATCTCTTGGAAGGGTTGAACCAATACCAACGAAACCATTAGACGATACAATATCATCTGTATCAACCTGAATACCGTCTCTAAAATTAACAACGGTCTTAAAATTACTAGGCATCGTCTACACAGACCTTTTTATCTATTTATTGTTGTGGTTCTTGTGGTGGTTGCTGTGGTGGATAGGGATATGGATATGGTGGATAAGGATATGGATATTGTGGCATTTGCATTTGCGTAGGATTCCTAGGTGCATTAGGACTTCCCATTTCAATAGCTTCCACTCTACCAATCAAGTCTTTGATAGCTTCAATCATGACGGGAGTCAGACCCTCATAACGAACCTTTTTAACACCATTCTTATCTTCAACAACAAGTTCGGGGAATTCTTTCTCAACTTCTTGTGCGATTACACCATAATCAATCTGCCCTTCTTTATTCTTACCTGCTTTCTCATTCCAAACAAACATGTTACCACTCAGAGTCTTCATCTTCTGATCTGGTTTAGCAATCTGTTGAATCCTATCTTTCAGATTCTTATCAGATGGGAAGAAAGCAGTGATGTTTCCAGTTACATATAAATCACCATCAACAGATAGATCTGTTGTAACACCAACAGATGAACCCATACCAGCACCAACAAGGAACTGACCGCTAGCAACATCAACTTTATTGGATGCATCTACAGCAATGCGAACATTACCAAATGTTGGAGTGATACCCAAAGCTGCAGTTGGGTCAACCGTGAATCCTCCTGCAAGAGTAAGATTGCCGTTGATAGTTACATCACCATCATTGGTAACTTCACCACCAAATCTTACTGGACCATCAAAGTTGCTGAGGATGTTGTTGTTCTCACCACCTTCAACAGAAATGCTGTTAGTAACAACAACTTCTTCAAATCTTTCACTAGTCGTTGAACCTTCCGCTCCAGTTACAGTTGGAACAGGAACATTAAATGTCTCTTCTTGTCCAGTGAAGGAGTTAATCTTCTTGTTACCAATGTAGAAGTCACCATCGTTGTTAAGACCAGTGTAAACAACAATACCACCACCTCTATCTTGTGCCTGTGATAGATATTCTTCCAGATCAGAGAGAGTTCTTGTCTGAACTTGTGGCAGACCTGTTGAGTAGTTACCAGGACCATAACCAAGATATTCAAAGGTATGACCAGATGCTCTCAGAATAGAGTTTCTTCTCAGTTCTACGGGTAGTGGTTGAATTTTACTAATTCTTGCACCAGCTGGATGAGAAACAGCTCTCGTACCGAACATAGCACGAACAACCGTAATCTCGTCACTACTTACACCACCAAGAGAGGAACTTACGACTCTCATGATCTCACGACCTATCTGAACATAATCACCAAGAGCGAATCTTCTGGTCGTCGAGTTATTAACATTAGGGAGTTTAATCGCTGTTGCAACGTTGGTCAGTTCATTTACAATTTGATCATGAATACCAGCATAGATTGCGAAGAATCTACCACCATTATCCTCAGTGATTGAGGTGTCCTGGTCATTAGCTTCTAAAGCATGTCTGTAGACATAGTATGGGGAAGTTACTTCATCCGTAGTAACTGCACTAAAGGTATGAATACCAACTCTTTCACGAACAGTGAACTCACCTAATCTACCATCACTTTGGTTAAGTAATTCGAATTTATTACCAACAGCCAAGTCATGTGGATTAGCACAGACAAAGGTAGTAATACCACTCGGTGCATCATATTGAGAACTAGAGATGGTAACAGCAACACCAACATTGTAGACAAAACTATTAGGTAGAATCTCTGGATCAGTTGCTGTCTTAGCAAGAGCAATCTGTACATTACCGTTAACTTCAGCAATTCTATAGTGCTTGCTAGCGGTAGATCCAACACCAGTTACTTGAACTACATCACCATCATTAACTGCCAGTGTTGTTGTTCCAATGCCAACATCACCACCAATACTTTCAATATCAAGTGTAGTGATACCAGAAGTATATCCTGAACCAGGGTTGATGATATCAACAGCAGCAACCACACCACCAGATACCAATACTTTAGCAGTAGCACCCTGCCATACAGCAGTGCCACCATTAAACAGTTTTACATTATAATATGTGCCATCAGCGTAGGATGTAGTGTTATCTGTAATGGTGTTAATACCAAGAACACCATTGTATCCATGCCTTCTATCAAAGGTGAGTGTGGCAATACCAGCAGTGGAAGAAACCGTGCTAACCTCTTTACCAATCTTGGTTTTCTTGAAGAGACTATCAATCGTGTTTCTAGAAATACTCTTCTCCTGCTCGTTTGTTACAACTTCACCAACTGGTGCTCTCTTAGCATAAGAGGTAGCAGCAGGAGGGTTAGAGTGTGCGTTATCTCTATCAAACTGAGGATAGTAATCCTCAACATTTGGTTTATACTTTTGTGCAGTGAATTCAACTTCAGGTGCATAATCAGCATCTAAGAGTTCAAGCAGATATTGTCCATCAGATTTGTCCCTTTCATAAGTCGAAACAACTGTACTTCTATAGATGAAGAAGTTGGACTGCAAATCATTTCTCTCAAATCTTGGAAGAGAGAGGTTACGATCACCAGTTGTATCAGTAAATGTGCCAGGGTTATGAACAACACCATCAGTGTCAGTAACATCAGTGGTAAATGTCATGTCATCACTGATACCAGCAACGGCAAACTTACCATTGTATCCACTGTTAGCAGCACCGACAGTGTTTGTATCACTCTTAATATTAGTGAGGATAACCTTATCACCAACATCTAGTCCATGAGGAAGATCCGTTCTGATTGTTACTGTGCTACCAGATGCAGAGCATGTAGAAATGAAACTGTGATTTCTATCATAGAGAACATCTGCTCTCTGCAATGATGTGGCAGTAGCGTAATCTGTCTGAGCAAATCCAGTCTGAGAGGAGAGTTGGAGAACATATCCCTGTCTAGGATCTCTAGAGTCCTGAGATTCCTTAGGAATTACATAGTTGACACGATAAATCTTAGAGTCAAGACCTCTAGTGTCATCACGTCTCTTGACATATGATCTAGGAGTTATAGCATCAGTAAATGTAGAAAGACCAACATAGATATCATTGTTGGTATTGACGTGAACAAACCAGTTGTTTGATTCAGTATCGTATTGAATTGGGTGACCAATATCACCAGCAATTTTGTCACTCACTCTACTGCGAATAACCAAAGCTGCTCCACCATAAATGGTGATTTCATTATCATTCAGAGCATCAGAGAAAGAAGAAGCAACTTTAATCTCAGTAGCAGAAACTCTGATGGCATAGTATGTTCTATGTGGTTCTATTCCTTCTGGAAGGTCACCAGTTTGACTAATGATTCTGATAGATTCACCAGTTACTAAACCAATATCACTTGCGATTGTCAGTTCATTATCAGTTGGTCCAGAAGTAACATCTGCTTCTTTAATACCAGACTTAGATCCATAAGCGACAGTTGCTCCTACACCCACAGAATTAGTAGGCATCTGAATTGTAGCAGTCAGAGTACCAATTCCTGTTGAACCTGGAAGGAATAAAGTCTCACCATGTCTGCCACCAATCTTAAATCCCTGTGTCAGATATGTGGGAAGAATATCCTGGTCAGACTGACCAGAGAGATACAAATGACTAGAGATGCCAGCATTTAGAGTCTTGTTGACATCAATTTGAAGCCAACTTACTTGCTTCTCTCTTGCATTAATTTCTTTTGGAGTAATGATATTGGTGATGAATCCTTGATCATCACGATTAAATGCTGCTGCCTTGAATCCATCAGCAACCAGAGCAATCTGACCGAAGTTAGAGTTGGAGTTGGTGATAGATGCGTCAGCACCACTTAATGCTTCGAAGTGCTTATTGAAACCAATAGCGAACACCGAAACGATCTGGAATACAGCATCGTTGCTCAACTTAACGTGGGTAGTTTCCCATCCACTTCTATAGACAGCATCAGAGTCTAAGTGATAAACAGTGGCACTGTTAGTAGAACTAGATCCACCAGACAAATCACCACCAGTTACTTTAGTGTATACAATACCATCATATAATCTAGATAGTTCGTTATATTTTACAAAAGCTCTATCATCTTTCTGCAGAGAGATTGCAGTGAACTGTGCCAAAACGATAGATCTGAAACCAGTACACTTACCACCATCACCATGAAGACCCTGCATACCCCAAACGGATCTGAGTGATACGTTAAAGATGTATGGGGAAGCACCACTAACTGTATCAGACTCAATGGTTACAGTAGCATTGGAAGAGTCTGGAGTTGCAATCAAGTTCTGTGGGAAACTTGGCAACTGATATGTAAATGAAGTGTCACTAATTACAGATGTGACAAATGCAGAGATGTTATAATTGGATACATTAACACCACGAATCTTGACTGGAGTTCCTGTAGTGAATCCGTGTGGGTTTTGTGTTGTTACTGTTACTTGTGCTGTGGGTGTTGCACCATCACCAGCAAACATCGATGTAACAACGGCAGCGTCTACACCAAGAGCACCAACGATTTCATATTCTGCTCTTTGCTTATCAAAATCACCTTGCTCATTTGGCCATTGGAATGAAACAGGACGACCAGATGATGCCTGGAAAGCATGAGTCAGCTTGTAATAATACATGCTGAGGTCAGTCAAACCACTGTATCCTGTTACATCATTTACACCATCAGCAAACTCAAAGGCAGAGAGTTTGTGGTGAGAGAAGGTAGGGAGTGATCTATTAGTAGTATCAAATGTGGCAGGGTCGGTGTAAACCAACTCATTATCTTGACCATCAAGGAAGGTGAACTGCCAGAAATAGCAACCACCAGTGATTCTCAGAATAGCAGACTGATTTACATTCTCATCTGTTGGGTTTGGAACATATTTTGGTCTGATTCTGGTCTTTCTCAAATCCATACCAACGATGGATGTACCTCTAGGTACAATGCAACCACCGTTGACACTGTTAAACTTATAAAGAATATTATCTTCTTGAGTTAAATCAAAGTTGGATGTAAGTGTAAGATTGAGAGTCGATGTAGCGTCTGTTTCTGATCCAGCAGGGCTAACTACTTTACCAATACCACCTACATTTCTGATTGCAAATCCTGGTCTATTATCAATAATATGATCACCAGGATATAACAGGATAGTTGTTCTGTTAAAGAGGTCGTTGTCCTTTCCTCTTACATATGAAAATCTAGCAGACTCAAGGAGTGCCCTCTGAATAGTCTTAAAAGGTTGTGTCAGAGAGTTACCCTGATTTTCAATACTGTCAGTAGCATCAAGATCATTAGGATTTACATAAAGGATACGTCCTTGTGTGTTCTTAATGAAATTATCTAACTTACTAAGAGGCATCTTCTTGCATCATAGACATTGTTCTGACCTATTTAGACAATAAATAGAGCTGCCTTACTGTATTTCCATGGCTCAGACACCTGTTAAAAAGGATGAAAAAGCCAAAAAGGAAAGGTTTGATTGGGCAGATGATGGTCTGTCCGCTTTGGTGCGTGTCGTTATTCTATCTTGGTCAGCAGCAATTCTTACACTTAATTATGTAACTATTCCTGGCTTGCAACAGAAACAAATTGATCCCACTTTCATTGCCTCCGTTTTTACTGGAACTTTAGCGACTTTTGGGGTTCAGACAGCATCTAAGAAAAAAGATGAAAAAGAATCCAAACCAGAGGAGAAAAAAGATGCAAAAGTTGATTAATGCTCTCGCAGTATTGTCTTTTTTAGGCACTGCTGGTATAATCGGGGGAGGGGTATATGTGTATCTTACAAAGGATGCACTAATTGATTCGGCAAAGAAACAAGTTACTGAAGCTGCAACTGAAGCAATTACAGAAGCACTGCCAGGTATGCTTGATGCTGCTATTCCTGCATTACCTAGTGCTACTGGTGGTGCTATTCCTAATACTCCAAGTACATCTGGATCTGCTATTCCAAGTTTATGAAAAAGTTTTTATTTGGACTCCTGGGCATCAGTATCGTAAACACTGCTGCCTTAGGAGTTGTGGCTCTCTCTTCTAACGCTTCTGAAGAGAAAATTACTAAAGGATTTTACAGCATGGATGCTATGGGTTGTATGCTCGTTAGAGAATGCACCAAAGATGTTCGACAAATTAAAAGCATCAAGGATATTAAGTCTGAGTATCCAGATTCTGATTATTCTGCTATTAGTGAAGAGTTTGATGCAATGCTACGCTCCCTTGATAAGATCGGAGTTAAAGTTTTTTTAGGAGCAGAGAGGTATTTCCCTGTGGATCACCGCGGTGTCTATCATACCGTAGGGAATAACTTCTTCCTGAATGATGGATTCATGCATCGGCAGAGTGTTCTAATGGCAGTCATGCGTCATGAAGGATGGCACGCTGCACAAGATTGCATGGCAGGTTCTATCAAGAATAACCTGCTTGCAATTATTAGGAACGAAGAAGATGTTCCTATGATTTGGAAAGAGTTAGTCAAGAGAACTTACCCTGCTCATGCACAACCCTGGGAAGCAGAAGCAACCTGGGCTGGTCGCACTGAAGGCATGACACAAAAAGCACTTGAATCTTGTGCTCGTGGCACAATGTGGACTGATTATGAACCAACTCCTATGACTCGTGAGTGGTTAAAAGAGAATGGATTTATCGATTGATGAGATAAACATCAGGCAACAGCAAATACCAAACGTGGAGGTGTGGAGCATAGGTCTCCCACCTCCTATCATTCCGCCTGTTCCAAGAGTAACACAACAAATTGGTGTTCCTATCATCCAAATGCCTGGATGTGTAGAGACACACAAAGACGGACAACGTAATAAGAATCTAGCAGAAGATGATCCCAACGGTATCGTCACTCATTGTGACGCTGGGATACCAACATATGATGCAATGGATTACACTCCAGAGCAATTAGTTATCACTCAGAGCGCACCTGTAGAGCCTGTAAAAACAGAACAACCACCAACGGAAACCCCACCACCGCCAGAGGTGCCATCACAAAAGATACCACCAGTTCCCAAATTGGAAAATAAATCTGAGGAACAGGTATGTCAGTGGTATAAAGAACTATTAGCAAGTGATCCACGATGTATAGAACCAACGTTTACCGAAAAATATTTACCACCTCTTGACCTTGTAACCACAACTGCATCCATTGCATTTGTTGCAACAAGTTCTGCTATCTTTGCTAAACCGATTGCAGATCTTCTGCTCAAAGTAGTTAAACCCACTGTCAAAAAGATTATGAAAAAGATTACTACTTTGCGGAAGAAGAAGGTCGTGCGGGAGTCTGTAAAGGACCGCCGAGATCAGCAGCGGATCCGCTCACACGCTGTGAGGAAGCTGAAGGGGCTGGAATAGTGTGTCTATGTGGTGGAATAACTCCTGGAGGATTCTTCAATACCACATCTGCACATATTCTATAGAAAGGACTCCGTGGATGGAACACAATACCTTTTTGTGCCAACTCACCACACTTAGTTAATCTCGTAAGTTCAAACTCTAATCTACGATTAGCAAGGATTTGGTCTCTTAAAGCGTTATGTTTTGTTGCTGCTTTTCGGCAGAGTTCTTGTGCTTCTTTGTCTAATGGTTTTGACCATGTAGCAGAAACACCAATAGACAGATTATAAGTATCTTTCTGTGCGGTTCTAGTAGGAACGTGATATAAAATATCTCCTGGATTATCCATCAATCCATCTTCATCCAAGTCGCTCATATCATAGACTGGATCCATATAATATGGTTCAAATGGTTTCTGGAAAGAACTACTTCCAGTTACAAATGGTGTGACGTTTAGTGTGCTTCCTTGACACGAGATTCCATCACCATATGTGTTGGTAATATATGGACCTTGAAGGACCTGGATTGCTTGGTTGGTGACTGAGCCTGAGCTATTTGCGATCGGACTTGCCGTTGCACTTACACCCCCGACAGTCTCTGCATTTACAGGGGCACTGACACCCGCACTCAGGACAAGTAGTAGACATAGTTTCCTCTTTATTGCATGAAAATACTTGTTGTATCCGTTATGGATTGTATTTCCGTCGTTCTTTGAATAATCGTTTGATTGCTCATGCCAGGTCCTTGATACGTCTCTGTGAACTGAAACGCTGCTCCTGGTGTTGTTATTGACCAACTCGGTCTGCTTTGCAGATTTAATCCAGTCCATGTCGAAGTCACGCCGTTTGATGAAGTAGATTGATTGGAAGTAGAACTCGGAGAAAGACCACTCGATGGAGTTACATTAGTTCCCGTTACAGTATACTGATAACCAGTACTATAATCGATAGAATTAATAGTTTCTGTTACTTTACTCGTCGTTTCTGTGTGACTCGTCATCGAGCCCTGAGTGAAGTTTGGCACAACGGGGACTGCCAGGGCAGTGGCAGTTGTACTCAGGATTACTCCCACACTCGTCGCAATATACCAAATTGTCCTTCCAGAAGTCATAATGATCTCCTTGGATCACTTGATCAGAAGCTCACTTACGAATTGCCCTGTAGCACTTGTACCAGCTCCACCAGCGGTCAAAGTCATAGCACCAGCAGAGGTAATAGTACCTGCCAGAGTTCCAGCAGTACCAGCAGCATTGCTAGTCATAGAACCAAAGTTACCAACATCACCTACACTAGGAGCAGAAGTTGGAACTGCATCTGCTTGAGTATAAGAAGCAGAATAGGAAAAGGCAGCACCATTGGTAGCCTGAGTGGCAGAAATATTGCCAGGTGCCATGACACCACTTGTAATTGCACCAGTGGAGATGGTGCCAGCAGTCGTGCCATCGGTGGTATCTACACCGTTCCCAGATACGCTATATGAAGAACCAATTCTTGTTGCTTGAGTAGCAGCAGAGTTGACAGTTAATTGTACACTGGAGCTCAATTTATGTGTAAGATCGGCATGTGCGGGTGCCGCCATCAGAATCATACCAAAAAGCAATGCTAGCTTTTTCATATCGTAGATAGAACTATCACGGCTATTTAGCAAAAATAGGACGAGAGGGACTTGAACCCTCACGATCGTAGTG
>Ga0181575_10000754_pt1 | contig 23465 bp, 18 predicted proteins | sample 101ome_23_FD_145599 | JGI IMG/M metagenome (GOLD analysis project Ga0181575, IMG submission 145599) | Coastal salt marsh microbial communities from the Groves Creek Marsh, Skidaway Island, Georgia - 101411CT metaG (spades assembly) | ecosystem: Environmental > Aquatic > Marine > Intertidal zone... | reverse complement strand
GCCGTCGGAGGCAGTTGTTGCAAATCTCAGCAAACCGGCAATCTTCTCTTTGTTGGCGAAGTCCTCTGCCGTACCCTCTTTCAGCACCTGACCAAATTCATCCCAGAAAACCTGGTACCTTTCTTCGTCAGCAGACATTTTCTCGATCATGTCGAGCACACGCTTGGTCAACGCCGCACGCATCGAGTCGATAATCGGGTCTTTCTGGAGGATTTCACGAGACACGTTCAGCGAGAGATCGTTTGAGTCGACAACGCCCCTAACAAAACGCAGGTAAAGTGGCAGAAATTGCTCGGCCTCATCCATGATGAAGACACGCTGCACATAAAGCTTGAGACCACGCGGTGATTCCCGATTCCACATATCAAACGGCGCTTTTTCAGGAACATAAAGTAGCGAGGTATATTCATACTTACCTTCGACCCGATTGTGGCTCCAGGTCATGGGGTCTTGGAAGTCATGGGAAATCAGCTTGTAGAATTCCTTGTATTCCTCTTCGCTGACGTCTGAACGGGAGCGTGTCCACAGCGCCTTAGCAGTGTTAACTACTTCAAACGCCGGCGCACTACCCTCTTCATCTTCGCCCGCCGCAACCTTTTCCATCTTGACCGGCACAGAAACATGGTCTGCATATTTCTTGACGATACTACGCAGTCGCCAGTTATCAGCGAACTCTTTTTCATCATCTTTCAGATACAGCGTGACAACCGTTCCCGGTGCATCTCGCTCGATACTTTCAACCTCAAACTCAGATTCTCCTGTTGAAGTCCACCTGACACCCTCGCTGCCAGGGGCACCGGCTGCAAGAGATTCCACGACAACTTTGTCGGCGACGATGAATGACGAATAGAAACCGACGCCGAACTGACCGATCAGCTGAGCATCTTTCTGTTGATCGCCAGTCAGCGAATCAAGAAATTGGGCCGTTCCAGACTTGGCGATCGTGCCGAGATGTTCAACTGCATCCTCGCGGCTCATGCCAATACCGTTGTCGGCGATAGAGATAGTACCTGCGTCAGGATCGACATCAATCTGGATCGCCAGCTCAGTTCCCTCAGCCATCAAACTGGGCTCACCTAATGCCTTAAAACGCAGTTTGTCGATGGCGTCGTTCGCATTCGACACCAGTTCACGCAAGAAAATTTCTTTATTGCTGTAGAGGCTGTGAATCATCAGGTGCAGAAGCTGTTTTGCCTCCGACTGAAAACCCATGGTTTCTTTTTGTGCAGCAGTCATTCTTACTTTTCCATCGCTTATTCGAATTTATTCGAAAATTGGGGCTGAAGAGCAGGATTTCAAGTCCCATTGACGGTCAAGGGTGAGACTGGCGCGTTTCAGGCTAGATAGGCAGCGATGTCGACCTCGTCCACCTGAGCAGGCAGCAGATATTTGTCAGCGTAGTCCTGATAGACGCCACTTTCGAGGAACAGCCGGAAGAGCTCCGGATCCAAATGCTGGTCTTTAACCATGAACGACATGATCCTGATGCTTTCAGACAGCTTCTTAGGAGGCTTGTACGGTCGATCTGCTGCGGTCAACGCTTCAAAAACGTCAGCAATGGCCATGACACGGGCAGGCACCGACATCTCCGCTCCATTTAAGCGCTTGGGATAACCCGTACCATCCATCTTCTCATGGTGACCGCCGGCGATTTCGGGCACCCGTTGCAGGTGCTTGGGAAATGGCAGGCTCTCAAGCATAACGATCGTCTGTACAATATGATCGTTAATTTTGAAGCGTTCTTCCGCGGTCAGGGTACCCCGGGATATACAAAGGTTGTAGATCTCGCCAAGATTATATTTGTGTTCCGGCACCTCAATCCTGAATCCATAGGGGTTGTCGGGGTCTGCAGAGTGTATTAATGCATCATGCTCAATGACGTGATCAACGCGGTCCGCCAGCAGCGGTTCCTCGCAGGGTAACTCCCGCTCCGGCTCACGCGATTTTCGGCGCAGCTCTTCATGGGCAACACCGATCCGATCATTCAGGGTGCGTTGCCAGGTTCGCCTGGCAATATGCCTGACGCGCTCGACAAGTTCATCACCCATGAACTCTCCGCCGAGATTGCATTCAGCGATGAATGCGTAGTCGTCATCGATCGCAGCGAGGGTTGTCTCAAGCTCCGCTCGAAGCGATGCATCGTCACCCCCCGCCAGTATCTTGTTGAGACATTCGATCTCGGCCTCGCGCTTCACCACTTCAAAGCGCATGCGAACTTCGTGGATTCGATCAGTGATGGTTTCCAGCTTGGTTGACTTGTCAACGACATATTCGGGCGTCGTAACCTTGCCGCAATCATGCAGCCAGGCGCCAATGTGCAGCTCGTACCATTCTTCTTCGGTGAGATTGAAGCTGGCAAACGGCCCACTGCTGGTATCACAGACAGCCTGGGTTAACATTTTGGTCAGCTCTGGGACCCGCTCACAGTGCCCACCGGTATAGGGTGACTTCGCGTCTACGGCACGGGCCATCAACGTGATAAAAGACTCCAGCAGGTTCTCCTGGGCCTCTATGAGGATCGCATTGTCGAGAGCGACTGCAGCCTGGGAGGCCAGCGCCTCGATCAGCGGTTGGATCTCCTGCGAGAATTCGACCACCTCGCCGGTCGCCGGGTCCTTTGCATTGAGCAACTGCAGAACACCTATGACACTACCATGGCTGTTCTTCAGCGGCACAGTCAGAAAAGAACGTGAGCGATAATTATTGCTTGCATCGAAGGCTTTGGTCCCACTGAAGTCAAACTCCTTGGAGTCGTAAGCATCTTTGATGTTGAGCGTATCACCGGAAAGGGCGGCAGAGGCAGCAATCTGTTGATGGTTCGGACTGCCGTCCGCCTTGAACATCAAGAGCGGCGGGATAGTGATATCAATGCCCGTGGTTCCACCCATAGCGACACCAAGAGAGTCGGTGCGCATGATCTCGAATTTGAGGGTATCTTCCCTGGTACGGATGTAAAGGGTGCCGCCATCCGCATTGCCGATGTCTTTCGCCTCCAGCAGGATGGTCTCCATCAGCTTGTTGGTGTCCTTCTCTGCTGATAGGGCAATACCGATTTCGATCAGCCTTTCGAACGAAGCCTGGTCAGACGACATGGCACCCTCCTCTTCTCCTTGCAACAGATGGGCAAACCTTGCCAGGAATGCGTTTTATTGCGTCGCATCGTAACATGTTTTTCGTTAAGCTTTGCGGCCTATTTGCCTTACAAACGTGACATGCCAAGCCCAATTCCCTTCATTCATCAATACGATTTCGCTTACGCAGTGCTCGAGGAGCTCTCGCCTCTGGTGAGACGGGTCACCGCACGAAATCCCAGTGGATTCACCTTTCATGGCACGAATACGTACGTGATTGGTCGAGGGAATGTTGCGGTGCTAGACCCCGGCCCCCTGCTGGATGAGCACGTCGATGCATTGAAAGCCTTACTCGCTGGCGAGAGGGTGACTCATATCCTCATTACCCACACACACTTTGATCACTCCCCCGCTGCCGCTCCGCTAAAACTGTCCTGGCAGGCGAAAACCTATGCCTATGGGCCTCATGGCGCGGGCAAACAGGAGGAAGGATTCCAGATCGAGGCCGGCGGTGATATGGACTTTGTACCCGACGTTGAAGTCAGAGACGGGGATATCATTGAAGGCGATGGCTGGACGGTAGAATGCGTATACACACCCGGTCACACCTCCAACCACATTTGTTTCGCGCTGCAGGAGGAGAAAGCGCTGTTTACCGGCGATCACGTGATGGGTTGGTCAACCAGCGTCATTGGCCCACCCGATGGCGATATGACGAGCTATATGGAAAGCCTCGAGAAGCTCCTCGAACGCTCAGACGAAATTTACTGGCCGGCCCATGGGACATGTATCCGTGACGTGAAGACTTATGTGCAGGCGTTCATCGACCATCGACTTGAGCGCGAGCGGCAGATCCTTGCCTGCCTGGCGGAGGGTTACACCAGTATCAACGCGATGGTACCAGTCATGTACACGGAGACTGACCGGAGCCTTTATGGCGCTGCTGCGCGCTCGGTTCTGGCTGCGATGATTCGAATGATCGATACCGGCCAGGTCACCTGCGGTTCCGCTGAGCCCAGCGTCGACGCTGAGTTCGCCCTGCCGGGTTGATGCCCGCCTGAAGACATCAGACACGGCGGGTAATCCCATCCCAAAGGTGATCGGCGCCGGCGTCAAGAAAAGCCCTGCCCACCAGCTGCTGCCAATGCCGTTCTGCGCCGTATTCACTGCGCCAGTCCCACAGCCGCCGTGTGCGGTGATTCAGTGAGTGCTCAAGCGTATAACCCATAGCACCATGAACCTGGTGTGCAATATCAGTACATGCCGACACTGCCTCACCAATCCTGGCCTTGCCAATCGCGATATCCAGTGCCGTCAATTCCGAATAAGCAGCGGCAATAGCGTGAGCTGCCATCGTGCTGGCAGCGACTTCTCCCGCGAGGGTTGCCAACTGCTGCTGAATGGCCTGAAACTTTGAGATCGGGCGGCCGAACTGGGTTCGTTCCATTGAATAAGCTACGGACATTTCAAGCACTGACTCCATTGCGCCGGCCATCATAAGGCCTCGCAGTGCTGCCCCCATTAATAACAGTCTGTCTTCGGCATCAGCGGCTACCTCAAACACCGAGTCGGCGCCAAGCCTCGCATCAACCCTGATTTGGTCACGGGGCTCTCCGGCCATGGATGCACCAGGAGTCACTTCGATATCTGCCGAGCTGACGCGACACAGCTTCGTCGCGTAACCCTGGTGGGCCACCAGGACGATTTCATCAGCCCAGCGGGCGAAAGCAACATCTGCCGCACTGCCCTGTAACAAAAAATCATCATTCAGTTTGAACTCGCCCCTGGCAATCGTCATGGGGCCTGTTCGACAGGTTGCCCCTGCGTCAGCCAGCATTGCGGCTGCCATAAAATGTTCTGCCAGCGGCAACGGGGTAGCGAAGGCTGCTGCTTCGCGGATTACCAGAAGCGAATCTTCAAGGTCGCCACCAGAGCCACCGGCCGCTTCAGCGATTCCTGCCAGTGTCAGACCGGTTTCAGCCAGGGTTTGCCAGAGCTCCTGCGGAAAGGTCCCCTGCTCTGCAGCATCAACCACGTCGGGTGGGCACATGTCTGTCAGCAGGCGCTGCAGGGTGTCACGGATCATCACCTGTTGTTCGTTCAAAGCCATCTCGTTTACCTTCTCAATCAACGCCTAGCGCAAGCCGAGGCCGCGGGCAATCACACCCTTTAAAATTTCCCGCGTACCACCACGCAACGTAAACGACGGCGCATGCAGAATGCATTCATTCAATGTGTTGATGAAGCGGCGCGACGTGTTTTCATCAACCGCTGTGCGGATGATCTCCGGCACGAGGCGCTCGTAGGTATTACCCAGATCTTTGATCAGCGCTGCTTCAGTTATGGGGGTTTCACCCGCTTCCAACATGCCGGCAACCGCAATTGACATGCGGCGGAGCGTCACCAGGTGGCTAACCAGACGACCCAGCAGTGCTGCCTGCTCGTCGCTGGCCTCCGTGCCCACCTCGCGGGCATACTCGACGATAACGCGGAAGGCGCTCAGGAACCGTTCGGGGCCGCTACGCTCGTAACCCAGCTCACTGATTACCTGTTCCCAGCCGTTTCCGGGCTCCCCCACGAGCATGTCATCGGGGATAAACACATCGTCGAAGAACACCTGGTTAAAGTCTTCATCTCCCGCCAGGTTTTGAATACCAGTAACCTTCACCGCCGGGTTTTTCAAATCTACGATCAGCTGGCTCATACCAGCGTGGCGGTTTTCAGATGGCGGCTCGGTGCGCACCAGAGTTACCATGTAGTCGTTTGTGTGCGCAAAGCTTGTCCAGATTTTGCTGCCGTTCAGTAGCCACCCGCCGTCGGTTTTGGTCGCGCTGGTTCGGATAGATGCGAGATCGGAACCACTGTCGGGTTCACTCATCCCGATCGAGAAAAAGCATTCGCCGCTGATGATGCGTGGCAGGAACTCCTGGCGCTGCGCTTCGGTGCCAAATTTCAGCAAGAGTGGACCGCTTTGCCGATCGGCGATCCAGTGCCGACCGACCGGCGCACCCGCCGCCAGCAACTCCTCAGTCACGACATAGCGTTCAAGGAACGACCTGCCACCGCCGCCATAGGCCTCGGGCCAGGTCATGCCGATCCAGCCACGTTCACCGAGCTTCTTGCTGAATGTGGCGGATTCGCCCGCGTTGAAATCGCTGTTCGGTTGATCACTGGGGTCAAGGGCTTCTGCAAGGAATACCCTGACCTCTTCTCGAAGTGATTCGGCCTCAGGCGGCAGCCTGAAAGGTTCGAAAGTCAGTCCCTGAAACATAAATGCACCCGGCTAAGGAAAGGCGTAAAGTATCTGTTTAGTCGTTTTCTTGCAATGCAACATCAGCACCGCTGCCGACATTGCGCACAGAGAGTGTTACGTTGTCTATTGTCACACTGGATCAGGTCAACAAAGACCAGGTTGATGTCGCCGGTGGCAAGGGTGCCAATCTAGGTGAACTGATCGCCAGCGGGTTTCCAGTACCACCAGGATTTGTCGTCACCGCCGACTGCTACGCTGCTTTCGTCAGAGATTTCAAACTGCCGGCTAATGACGACTTACCCGGGGACACCGCGGCGTGGCTAAGTACTCTGAGACAGCGCATGCTCGACACCCCGCTATCGCCATCGTTGTCAATTGCGATCCAACAGGCGCATGAAGCGCTCATGACCCAGCGCGGCAAAGACATCCTCTACGCCATCCGTTCTTCAGCGACGGCAGAAGACCGGGCTGACGCCAGTTTCGCCGGCCAGCACGAGACCTACTACTATGTCGAAGCGCGGCAGCTCGACACGATGATTCGTAAGTGCTGGGCTTCACTCTGGTCAGAGGAGGCGTTCTCGTACCGTCAATCACAGGCTATCGAGCATCGATCCGTCCGCATGGCAGTCGTCGCCCAGGAAATGGTGAGGTCAGACGTCTCGGGCATCACGTTCACGGCCGATCCGGTCAGCGGCAGTGATACCGTTATTGTCACGGAATCTTGCTGGGGTATGGGCGCGGCCATTGTTGACGGGCGGGTATCACCGGACCAGTACATCGTCGATAAATCGAACCAGACGCTTACTGCTATCAAGATCTCCAACAAGAAGTGTATGGTTCCCGCCAGTCTGGCGCCGAACCAGACGTCGAGATTGCAGGAAGTTCCCGCCGAGCTAAGGAATAAGGAATCGCTACAGGAACATCATATCGAGAGGATCACAGCGCTGGCGCTGCAGGCAGAGCAACACTTCGGCTGCCCACAAGACATCGAATGGGCCATTCACGACGACGAACTGTTTTTTCTCCAGTCTCGACCGATTACCGTTCTGGGTGAACAACTGCCGCAGGTGCCACCAGGTCGTTATGTGCTTTTCAAGTCGATGGCGGAAAATTTTACCGATCCGCTCAGCCCGCTGACCCAGGATCTATTGAAAGACCTTGTGCCGATGATAAAGATGATTCACGGCAGGGCCTACATCCCCTTTAATCACGTTCGGCCGCTAGTGCCATTCCAACTGTCAGACGAAGACGTGGCGAGACTGGCGTATCTTTCAGAACCTGCCGCCAAACCGAAAATCTCCCTGCCGCGCAGTCTGTTTCTCGCGCTGATACTGATTGGGAACTATCTGATGATGGCGGTATTTAACCGCCGCACCGCCAACATGCCCGACGACTTCATGGACGGATTTCGAGACCACATTGACGCCATTGTCGAAGACGAATCGATCAGTGCTGCGGAAACGATGATGCATGCATTTGCCCGTTATCGATTTTTCGAACCCGCGGGCCACATGGTTTTGCTAGTGAACCTCGTGGCGCCACGCTACATATTCACGTTGGGCATCCTGAAGTCACTGCTGGCTCGCTGGTGCCCCAATCTGCCGGCGGAAACGGCATCGCTTCTGTGTGCCGGCACAGATGGGATCCTGTCGAAGGAAATGGGACAGCGTATCCTCGGTCTGGCTGAGGTGGCTCGGCAAGATCCGGCACTGCGGCAAATCATTACAACGACGCCGCTTACAGGTCTCGAATCCCGCCTCCGGTCCAGCCCCTCAGCATCAGAACTGGTCGGGGCACTCGACAGCTTCCTTGCCAAGCACGGGCATCGTGCACTAAAGGAATTCGAGTTTAATGCCCCACGGTGGGAAGAAGACCCGGGGCCCATTCTTGGCATGGTTCGCAACTACCTGCTTGTAGACTCTGACCCGGCAGATTCTGAAAGCCGGATACGTAAACAACGCTTACGAGTTCAGGCCGACGTTACAGCGGCGCTGGCCAGGCACGCTCCCCCACTTCTGAGACTCATCCGCCAGGGCGTTGTAAACCAGCTCGTACGCCAGACTCAGTACTACTTGAAGCTGCGGGAAAATTCCCGCTTCTTCCACATCATGGCGTTCTATGCTGTCAGGCGCAAAATTCAGAGAATCGAAGCGTCACTGCTGGAACGCGATCTGCTAAAGTGCCGCGATGACATATTCTACCTGCACTGGCATGAAGTCAGCGATCTCAATGATGAAAAACTGGGCTGGTCAGACGTTGAGGATCTCATCCGTGGCAGGCGCATGGAGCACATTCGTCTATCAAAAATAACGCCGCAAAAAACCGTTGGTATTGAGATTGATTCACCGGCACCCGAAAGCAGCGACAGTCTGTCAGGCCAGGGGGCATCACCGGGACGTTACGAAGGCATCGCACGCGTGATCATGGACCCTGCAACCAACAGCGAAATTGCACCCGGAGAAATCCTGGTTGCGCCGTTTACTGATCCCGCCTGGACGCCGCTCTTTCTCACTGCGAGCGCAGCTGTCGTCGAAGTCGGCAGCTACCTGTCCCATGCCGGCACTATTGCACGGGAATATGGCATGCCTTGTGTCGTAGATGTCGCCAATTGCACCAGCAAAATCGCCAGCGGCAGTCGCATCGTTGTCGATGGCACCCAGGGATCGGTGACACTGCTGGAGGAGGACGACAATGCTTGAAGCACTCCTGTTTATCGTCGGCATTCAGATGATGATCGAACTTCTGGCGGCTGGTTATCGCTTCATTGACCTGAAGTATCGCCTCGCAGATTACTGGATGCGACTGACCCTGCGTGCGCTCTGCCTACTCGTGTTCGACCTCAGCATGCTGTTATTCCTGCCCGCAGCGCTCGCCAGCGCTTTCCTGTGGGGCCAGTTCGCGTACCTTGTGTTCCATATTGGCGTGTTCTGGATCATTCGGGCAGGGCTTTACCTTTTGCGCTACAGGCCGGACAAAACTAACTGACGACTTTGCTTACCCCCTGCCCAAATCGGCATCGCAGCTTTGCGTTTTCAGGGTGGTTTCTCTAGTATGAGCGCCGCTGCTTTGCCGTGAGTCACGCCAGTGTAATACCAAACACCTTTACCTCCGCTAAAGGTGTCCAATGGTTCCAACCTTGAGAAACTGCGAACTGGCTAGCACACCCCGTTCTTTGCAAGAACGCCCGCGTGACATCACTCTTTGACGGACTGGGTCTCGATGTCTCCCGATGGGAACAATCAACAGATCGCTTCCTGCCATCCACTGCTGGTTCAGGGCTGTCAGTGAGTCCAGGATAAACTGTTCGAGTCGCGGCCAATGCAGGAAACGCAGGACGTGCCTGCCCGGTCACCGACCTGGAAAAAAAGTGAAAGCATCAATCAACAACCTTAGTGACAGCCGCAAAGCGGCGATGCTGTGGGTTCACACCGCAGGTTACCGACAACCTTTTGCCATCGCTATTCTGGCGATGGCCGTAGGCTATCTGTTCATGTTCGGAGCCCCACTGCTCGCGACCTTTTCTATCGACGCCATCCTCGCCGGCGACGAATTTACCACCCAGGCCTGGATACGCGACATCGCGATACTTTTTGCACTCGGCAGCGAACCCCGCATGATGAGCTATCTGCTGATGGCGGCAGTTGGCACTGTCGTACTGACAGCGATCGCCGGCGGCTTTCTCTATATTCGCGGACGCTATGTTGCTTTCGCCTCGGAGGGCATCGTAAGGCGCCTGCGGGATCGACTGTTTGATCACATAGAACATCTGCCCAGCAGTTTCCACGACCACGCCGATACCGGGGACCTGGTGCAACGTTGTACCTCTGACATGGAAACCATCAGGGTTTTTCTCTCTGGCCAGGTGGTCGAAATCAGCCGCGCGATACTGATGCTGATCGTTGTCATGCCGATTCTCTTCTACCTGGATCCACGCATGGCCTGGCTTTCGCTGGTGACGATGCCGGCCCTGTTCATAGCGGCTGTGTTCTTCTTCCAGAAGGTCAAAAAGCTATTCGAGACCGTAGACGAAGCTGAAGCAGAACTGACGACGGTCCTGCAGGAAAACCTGACCGGCATCCGCGTGGTAAGAGCCTTCGCTCGTCAGGAATTCGAGACTGATAAGTTTTCGGTTAAGAACGCGGCTTTTCGTGATCACAACAACAGACTGATTGGCCTGATGGGAATGTACTACGGCTTCAGCGATATCATATGCCTGGGTCAGATAGGCCTGCTTTTAATTGTCGGGGCGCTCTGGGTTATCGACGGCTCGCTGACGGTTGGCACATTGTTTGCCTTCCTTACCTATGAAGGCATGATCATCTGGCCGATCCGCCACATGGGCCGGGTCCTGACCGACTCGGGTAAAGCCATTGTTTCCATCGGCAGACTCGCCGAAATTCTGTCGGAACCGATTGAATCGCAGAACGAAACCACACCCAGCGGCCGTTTGGACGGCGCCATCAAGTTCTCTCGCGTAAGTTTTGCCTACGATGAAACAAAGGTGCTGAACGACATCTCATTTTCCGTCGAGCCAGGCGAAACCATTGCGCTGCTCGGCCCGCCTGGGTCCGGTAAATCGACCATCGCACAGCTACTTCTCAGGCTCTATGACTACGAAACGGGCCATGTACTGCTAGACACGCATGAACTCTGCAACCTCAACCGCAAGTATGTGCGCTCACAGATCAGCATCGTGCTGCAGGAACCGTTCCTATATGCCAACTCCATCGAGGGCAACCTGCGCGTGGGTCGCATGGGCGCCACGCAGGAGGAAATTGAAAGGGCCGCTGTAGATGCCTGTATCCACGACTCGATTCAGCAGTTCCCCAACGGCTATAACGCCATGGTCGGGGAGCGAGGCGTTACCCTGTCAGGGGGTCAGCGCCAGCGAATAGCCCTGGCCCGTGCGCTGCTGAAAGCACCGCCGATCCTGATTCTGGACGATGCACTGTCCGCTGTAGATACAGACACAGAGTCACAAATCCTCCAAGCACTGAAAGTTCGACGGACCGATCAGACCACAATTATCATCGCGCACCGGCTCTCAACCGTCATGCATGCTGACAAGATCCTGATGCTGCATGACGGCGAAATCGTCCAGCGTGGAAATCACGCGAGCCTCGCAGCAGTACCTGGCGTCTATCAGCGTCTGTGTTCCATCCAGGGCGCTATTCAGCAACAGATTGAGCACGATATTGCGGAGGCACAGGAGTCATGAGTGACGCCTACTTCGACGACGAAAACTACAACGACGGCTTCGATGACGATTCCTATCATGAGGGTATGAATCTCGACCTATGGCGCAAGTTGCTGTCCTATGCATTGAACTATCGATTCGAGGTCACCATCCTGGCAGTCTGCGCGTTTTTCACTGCGATCGCTGAGATCGCATTCCCGCTAGTGACCAGAGGTGTCATTGATGCGATTGCCGCTGACGGCGCTGACGCAGACCTGGCCTGGTTCGGCACGCTTTACGCTTTCTTTACGGTCATGTTGGGTTGTTCCGTCGCGGGATTTATCTGGTTTGGCGGTAAACTGCGTACTCACATTGCCCACGACATACGAATGGATGGCTTCTGCAATCTGCAGCGTCTATCTTTCAGCTACTACGACTATCGTCCTGTGGGCTGGCTGATGGCCCGGATGACATCGGACTGTGAAAGGCTGTCCAACATCCTCGCCTGGGGCATGCTCGACCTGGTCTGGGGGCTTACCATGATGATAGGCATTGCCATTGCCATGGTTGTCATGGATCTTTCACTGGCCCTGATCGTGCTCTCCGTTCTGCCAGTGCTTGCCTGGATCAGCATGCACTTTCAACATCGCATTCTGAAAAGCGCACGCCAGGTCAGAAAAACCAACTCCCGCATTACAGGGTCGTATAACGAGAGCATCATGGGAGTCCAGACCAGCAAGGCGTTCGTCAGAGAAGCAGAGAACCTGCAGAAATTTGGCGGCCTGACGGACCAGATGCATAGCGCCTCGGTGACCAACCTGGTGCAGGCCGCTTTGTATCTACCAATCGTCCTGACCCTTGGGTCAGTTGCCATCGGCCTGGCGCTGGTGTTTGGCGGACTTGAGGTCATCTGGGGTGCCATCACTGCCGGCACTCTGGTCGCATTTTTGACCTACGCCCGTCATTTCTTTGAGCCCATCGAGCAATTGGCCCACTGGTTTGCAGAGATGCAGATGGCTCAGGCTTCTGCTGAGCGGGTCATGAGTCTCGTGATCGCAGAGCCAGAGATTCGAGATAGAGACCATGTTGTCGCAGCCATGCAAGAAAGCAAACAGGCTGACGTCGCCATTGATGGTCATGCTGACGCGATCAACGAGATCCGGTTTGAGGACGTGTCTTTTCGCTACGCTGTTGGCGACCCGGTTCTCCAAAGCATCGACCTGACAATCCACGCCGGTGAAACACTGGCGATCGTCGGGTCCACTGGCGGCGGCAAATCGACCCTGGTCAGCCTCCTCTGCCGCTTCTATGAGCCCACAAGTGGCGGTATTCGGATTGATGGTGTCGACTATCGTGAACGCAGCCTGCACTGGCTGCAGTCCAACCTGGGGATAGTTCTGCAGTCTTCTCATATTTTCGGGGGCAGCATCATGGACAACATCCGCTATGGCAAACTCGATGCCAGCGCGGATGAAATCATCGCAGCCGCTCGCAGAGCTGGCGCTCACGACTTTATCGCCGCGCTTGAGCAGGGCTACGAAACACCGGTCGGTGAAGGCGGGTCAAAACTGAGCGCCGGGCAGAAGCAGCTGATTTCATTTGCCAGAGCTATACTGGCAAACCCGAAGATTCTCATTATGGATGAAGCGACATCGTCAGTAGATACGGTAACAGAGCACCAGATTCAGCAAGGACTCGACGAACTGCTGGCGGATCGCATCGCCCTGGTTATTGCCCACCGTCTGTCAACCATTCGCAACGCCGATCGAATACTCGTTATCGAACGCGGCAGCATCGCTGAACAGGGATCTCACGCTGAGCTGATGGCCCTACAGGGTCGCTACTTTCGCCTCTACACGCAACAGAGCCTGTCCGAGTTTGCGAACGAAGCGGAGAACTGGCAGCACGCAGATCCATAGGCTAATCTGGCGCTCTGTTTATTCTCGAATGGAGCGCCGGATGAAAATCGGATACAAGCAACTGATTGAAGCAGCCGAAAAAGAAATCGAATCGATTGACATTGATACCGCCGAAAGCCTGATTAATGACGATGGCGTCGTTTTCGTCGATATCCGCGACATCAGGGAACTGCAACGCGAGGGCAAACTACCGGGCGCCACCCATGCGCCGCGCGGCATGCTCGAATTCTGGGTCGATCCCGGCAGCCCTTACCATCGTGACGTGTTCGCCCAGGACAAGAAGTACGTCTTTTATTGTGCCAGTGCCTGGCGCTCAGCCCTCGCAACCAAGACCGTTAAGGATATGGGCATGGAGAACGTGTGTCACATGGCCGGCGGATTCAGCGCCTGGAAAGAAGCCGATAAAACCATCGAGCAGCTCGCACCCAAGCCCTGATGCGATCGCTTGACTGGGAGAACCACTACGCTTCGCAGCGTTCTGCTGTTTTTGCGGAAAACGTCGTCGCCACCTCGCAGCCACTGGCTGCCGAGGCTGGCATTAACATCCTCCGTCAGGGTGGCAACGCGGTCGACGCGGCCATCGCGACGGCCATTGCGCTCACCGTGGTTGAGCCAAACAACAACGGCATTGGCAGTGATGCATTTGCGCTGATTCACGACGGCAATCAGCTGCACGGCCTGAACGCATCCGGCAGATCACCTGCCGCGATGACACCGGAACGCTTCAGAGACAGGAAAAAGATGCCGGTATGGGGCTGGGACGCAGTCACCGTGCCCGGCGCTGTCTCGGCCTGGGTGGAAATGTCTGAACGCTTCGGCCGACTCGATTTTGAAACTCTGTTCGTCGATGCGATCCGCTACGCCCGGGACGGCTACCTGGTTGGCCCCAAGTCGCAGTTCTACTGGGAGCACTCGATCAATCGCTTCAAAGCCTACGATGCATTCATGAGAACCTTCAGCATCGACGGCCGAGCACCCGCGATTGGAGAAAAGGTAAGCCTGCCGGATCACGCAGACTCACTGATCGCCATTGCCGAGACGCGGGGTGAAGCCTTCTATCGGGGTTACCTGGCAGAAGCGATAGTCGCAGATGCCGCCCGGCACGATGCGGTTTTGGCGCTCGAGGATCTTGCTAATCATCGCGCCGACTGGGTCGAGCCGATATCCATGGCTGCTTTTGGCACATCGCTGCACGAAATACCGCCGAACGGCCAGGGACTCATGGCACTCATCTCCATCGGAATCCTGCGCAACCTGTATGACGCTGACTTTGATCCAGATACCGCTGACAGTATTCATCTACAGATTGAGGCGCAGCGCATTGCCTATGCTGAAGCAGAGCGGCATCTTGCTGATCCTGCTGCCATGCGAATGACGATTGAGGAGTTGCTGGACCCCGACCGGCTCAAGCAGCGAGCGACAGAAATTCGCCAGGATCGCGCTAACCCGGCACCGGTTGCCATCGGCGCTTCTGATGATACCGTGTACCTCACTACGGCCGACGCTGACGGCATGATGGTATCCATGATCCAGTCTAATTATCGCGGCTTCGGTTCGGGTATCGTCGTCCCTGGCACCGGCATCAGCCTGCAGAACCGTGGCGCGGGTTTCGTCCTCGAAGATGGGCACCCAAACCAGGTCGGCCCGGCAAAACGCCCTTATCACACCATCATCCCGGGGTTCATTACGGAAACCGGTGCGCCCCTCATGAGCTTTGGTGTTATGGGCGGACACATGCAGGCACAGGGTCACCTGCAGATGATGTTGCGAGTGATTAAGCACGGTCAGAACCCTCAGGCAGCACTGGACGCCCCGCGCTGGTATGTCCATGAGAATGGAAAAGTCGCACTCGAATCCGGTATGGACGCGGCAGTCATTGAAACACTCGCAGCCCGCGGCCATGACATTGAACTGGACGCCCATGAATCACTATTTGGCGGCGGCCAGATCATTCTGAAAATAAAGGACGGCTACTGTGCGGCGTCAGAGCCTCGTAAGGAAGGATTGGCAACAGGTTTTTAGCCTTCCCTCGTTGCCGCCTTTGTGACATAACTGCAGACGCGGTTGCGACCCGATGACTTCGCCTCGTACAGCATGCCGTCTGCCAGACCAATCAGCTCTCTGGGCTCAACTTCCTGGTCTTTACTCGGATCCACAGTCGCGACACCAATACTCAGGGTGATCTTCAGAGAGTGTCCATCGGCCTGGTACTCGTTCTGCTCAATGGTCTGACGCAGCGATTCCGCCAGCTCCAGCGCGTTTTCATGAGAAATATAGGGCAGGACAACAACAAATTCTTCACCGCCGTAGCGAGCCACCACATCTGAGGGGCGATTGAAACTTTCATCGACCTCCTTCGCTACAGCGGCAAGACATTCATCGCCGGCCAGATGGCCGTATGTGTCGTTCACCTTCTTAAAATGATCGATATCTAGCATCAGCATCGAAACCTCATAGCCCTGCCGTTTTGCGCGCCGCCACTCCTGGTCAAGCACGTCATCGAAGTACTGCCGATTGCGGATCCCCGTCACCGCATCGATTGTATTAAGCTCTTTCAAAATGATGTGCGCTTCAGACAGCTTGGTCAGCGCCTCTCTGAGCTCCTCGGTTCGGGCCTCAACTTCCGATTCCAACTGGCGTTTCAGCTCTTCCTGTTCGTCGAGCAGGCGCCGGTTTTCGATGGCGACGCTCGCCTGGGAAGCGAGCGCCTCTATCAGCGGCACAAGGCTCGCCTCAAACGGTATGGGGTTACCAGCGTTATCAAGCGCATTCAGCAACTGCAGCACACCGACGCAGTCATCGGACAGGTTCATTAATGGCACTGTCAGGAATGAAATGGACTGATACCCAAGCAGTTCATCAAAGTTTCTGGTACCGGAAAAATCAAACTCAGTGTTAACACGGGAATCATCGACAACAATGGATGAACCCCGATGTGCCGCAGAGCTGGCGATATGGCTGAGATTGGGTGTCAACTCATCATGAAACAGCTTTATATCCGGCAATGAGATCGGTTCACCGGAGACCCCTCCCTGAGCGATTTTCAGCGTGTCATTCAAAACGATACTGAACTCCAGTGTTTCCCGTGCGGTCGCAAGGTAAATGGTGCCGCCATCAGCCTGGGCCATGGCCTTGGCCTCCAGCAGGATATGCTCCAGAAGGCTATCCAGGTTTTTCTCAGCAGAGAGCGCGATGCCGATTTCGATCAGGCGTCGATATGCTGAATCCTGCGACTGGCTGTCCAAACGCCCCTCCATCGTTTTACTCAGTTCCATGCCGTAAATCTGTCACCCAACGTGCTACTCGCCGGCGAGCAAACTGCTGCTTGCCTGCCCTTAATCCCTATCGAGGAAAAACAGACTGAGATCAGGCACATAGGTGATCAGTAACAGCGCAAACAATAGCACAAACATGAACGGAATCGTCGCCCGATAGAGCTCCGTGATAGGCTTCTTAAACCGATAGCTGGCAATGAAAAGATTCATGCCGATGGGCGGCGTGAAGTAACCTATCTGCATATTCGCGAGAAAGATGATCCCGAGGTGAACGGGGTCAATGCCGAAGCGGAGAGCCAGCGGCACTATCAACGGGATCATAATTACCAGTGCGGAAAATATATCCAGAATAGCGCCGAGCATGAGCAAGATAATGTTCAGCAGAATCAGGAAGGTCAATTTGCTCTCGATAAAGGTGCTGATCCACTCGAACAACCGCTGTGGGACTTCTGCATCAACCAGGAAGTTGGTAAACGCCAGAGAAACGCCAAGGATCAGCAGGATGCCTCCGACCATGACCATTGCTTCACGGGTAATCCTCGGCAGCGCCGCCACTTTGACTTCGCGATGAATGATCACCTCAACAAACAACACGTAAAAGGCGGTAACCGCCGCTGCCTCTGACACCGCGAAAAAGCCAGAATAAATACCACCCAGGACGATGATCGGCAGCGGGATTTCCCAACGCATATCTTTCAATGCGGCCAGGGCTTCGGCGCGGTTAAAAGGTACCGACTCAATGGCCGCACCCCGGCTGGTCCAAATGCTGTATATCGTCAGCAGCACCACCATGAGCAACGCTGGCAAAATGCCGGCGATAAACAGCTCCTGCAACGTGAACGGATTTGGCAGATCCATCTGCTGGACAATGACGCCATATAGGATCAACGGCAGTGATGGCGCGAGCAGCAACCCCAGACTGCCTGACGTCGTGACGAGACCGAGCGAGAATCGTTCGCGGTAGCCGCCCTCTACCAGGGCCGGCAACAGCAGCGCGCCGACTGCAACAATCGTCACACCGGAGGCACCGGTGAATGCCGTAAAAAAGGCACAGACTACATAGGAAACAACCGCGAGCCCCCCTGGCATCCAACCTAGAAAGGCCCGCGTCACGCTGACTAAGCGGCTGGACAGCTTGCTCTCGGCCAGCACATAGCCTGACAGCGTGAACAGTGGCAATGCCAGCAGCAGCGGTGTATCGACGATCCGATATATCTCGATCGCAATCACAGTGAGGGGAATTTCAGCGAGGTAGAAACCAAGCATTGCCGCCGCCAGTATGACAATAAACAGCGGTGCACCCAGCAGTGCAATGACCGCGATGACTGTCGAACCAAGCGCTCCCATCAGTCAGACCTCGGCCACAGTGACAGCAGGAAGCGGCTACCCATGACACCGAAAGCGAAGGGAATAATCGCCTGGCACACCCAGACAGGGACGCCCGCGAAGGCCTCGGTTTCGTCTTCCCATTCGTACTGGACCAGCTCCAGCGCGAAGAAGACCGTTACAAAGCAGACAGCAGCGGCAAACAGATTCGACACAATTCGCAACCCAACCAGATAGCTGCCGCTCAAAAACCGCGACAGGACGTCGATGCTGATATGGTTTCGCTCTCGCGTTGCCACCATGGCGCCCAGCATAGCCACCCAGAGCACGAGAATGCGTAGGAAAGATTCCGCCCACAGGAAACCGCTGTCGAACAGATTGCGCAGAACAATCTGCAGGAGCGCCAGTACCAGCATGCTGACCAGCGCCAGCAGTAAGGCGCCGTCTTCCAGCGCGTGGATAAGAGTCAGTGTTTTCTTTAGCAGCGTTCTCACGATGGGACAGACACGACGGTTACTCCGCCGAGGCGCTGCCTTCGCGGTAGGTCTTAAGCGTCTTCAAGTAAATCTGCACTGACTCCGGCGAAATTTCACCGGACTGAATCAACTTGCCGATAGATTGATCGGCCATGGCCTGCCACTCAACCAGTGCCTCTGCTGGCACCTCTACCGTTTCAATACCGATCGAGGTCAGGGCCTGCAGAGCCTTCTTATTATCCACTCGAGTATCTAGCTCTACCTCTCGGAACACACGATCCATCACTTCCTGCACGACCCTACGATCATCCTGCTTGATTTTTTTGTAGGCCTTATCGTTCATCGCGAGCATGGAATAGATATAGACGAGCGGCAGGTCTGTCATGTACTTGACGTGGTTGTGCCACTGTAGCGCCAGCGCCACGGCCGGTGGCGCCATCACGGCGTCAATCAGGCCTGTCTGCAGGCCAGCCAGGACATCCGTCATGTTAAGCGGGATCGGACTCACGCCAAACGCCTTGACCAGTTCAGCCGCAATCGGGTCGCCGTCCGGAATCCAAGCCTTGAGATCCTTGAGATCGTCCACCTCGGTGACAGGTTCCTGCGACAGCAGATAGGCGAAGCCTGTTTCCGTCAGATGAAAACTGACGATACCGGCATTACCAAGACCGTCAACAATCATCTGATCCATTTCCTCGCGGACATACTCCACCTCATCGCTATCCCTGAACTGCAAGGGCAGGTTGTAAACCTGCAGGTCAGGGTAGAACCGAGTCAGTGAGCCTGCCGCCACAACGCCGCCGTGCAGTTGGCCAATCCGCATTTTTCGAAGCACCGTGGCGTCATCGCCCTGCACACCACCAGGATAGATCTTGAACTTCACCCGGCCATCAGTTCGTGTCTCGATCTCCTTGGCGCCTGCACGCAGCTTTTTCATCCACCCAAGGCCATCCGGGGAAATGGTTGCAATTTTAAAGGTCGCCGCTTCGACACCTAAGGGGCTGAACAACATCATGATGAGGACCAGCAGCTGAATAGAGCGGACTAACATAGGCGTTCCTAGAAGTATTCGGATGAAGTTTCAAGTAGCTGAGCCGCCCGTTCCTGAGCGATGCGATTCGTGAGTGTCATGCCTTCCACCACCGGGTCAGCATCCAGCACTTGCCGCAGCAACTGGTCATGCAAGGCCTGGTCAAAAACGAGACGGGCATACTGTTCGGCAAAGATGACTTTCGTCATCAAGTAATCGTCATTGATTTCGATGGCTCTTTCGAAATGCTCTCTGCCCTTCTCCGGCCTGCCGCCCAATGATGCCGGCAGTATCGTCTCCATACCTCCCATGTAGAGGTGAGGTCCGCCATTTTCATAGGTTTCATCGAGCTCAATCACTTGCTGCATCAGCAGCTTGGCCTTACCGAGTTCCGCGATAGCCGCCCAGTCTGCGCTGTTGGCCTGTATCCAGCCTACCCAGGCAACCGCAAGCGCGTAGGCAACGCCGACATCCCCGGCTTCGATGCCCTCGAGTTCCTGCTCAAAACGCTTGAAATCCTGGGCCCGTAAACCACACAACCGTCCCCGGCCGGCACACGCAGCCTGTTCTGCGTAGCGGATAGACTTGTCGGCGAGGAGTTTGATGCGGGCCTCATCATCTACCAGAACCGCAAAAGAGCCATTCAGGTTTGAGGCCGCGAGTAGCAGTTCCTCTGAATCCGGGCTGCTTCTTAAAAAACTGTCAATCAGCAGAAGATAGGCCGGTATGCCCTCTCTGACAGTATCGATGTCCTCGCTGTTGAGAATACTGTCAGCAAGATCATTCGCCATTTGCGATGTCAGGCCGGAAACAAGGCTTGAACAGCCGCCCAGCGTGAGAAGTGCCAACAAGGCCGCCAGCAATCTGACCCTGAAATATTCCATTAAACTCAATACCGATACGAAAGTTCGATTCTAGACCTCTTGCAGGGTGGTTTCACCTGCATTGCGGCCGGCACCAATGCCCTTTATCCGCCACTGCCTGTCAGATGCCGCCAAAGAAGGGATTAGCTTGTTTCTCAAAGGCAAGCGAAGTCGAAGGCCCGTGCCCCGTGACGACCAACGCATCATCCGCGAGCCGAAACAGGCGTTCAGTAATGGAGTTCTCGATCTCCTCAAAACTACCGCCGGGCAGATCCGTCCGTCCAATCCCCATCTGAAACAAGGTGTCGCCAGCCACCAGCAGATCATGGTCGCCAAACCAGAAACTGACCGAACCCGGAGTGTGGCCAGGCGTATGGATCGCGACGCCACCACAGCAGTCCAACAGTGTCTCATCCTGCAGCCAGCCATCGGGCTCAGGCGTCTGGGTGTAGGGCAGACCAAACCGTGCGCACTGATCCTCCAGTGCGTTCCAGAGGAACATGTCTGCCTGGTGCAGGTAAAGCGCCGCGCCCGTACGCGCTTTTATTTCAGCGGAGGCGAGGATGTGGTCGATATGAGCATGGGTGTGGACAATGCCCACCACGGTCATTCCGTGTTCCAGAACAAATGTCATGATGCGATCGGGATCACCACCAGGATCAATGACCAGGCAGCGCTTGCTGATCGGGTCGCCCACAATCGAACAGTTACATTGCAGGGGGCCCGCGGGAAACGACTCAAATATCACCTCGCCTTTGACTTCAGGTACCTGGAACGGCATGCACGTGCCTCTTTCAGTTCAAGTTGCTGTGCTACAATTTAACATCTCCGGACATACAACCACAGGCATGCTGCTACGATTCTGGTATCGGCTGATTGCAGTCCTCTACATTGCTTTTATCTTCCTGACCTCAGCGGTTTTTTTCCTGGTTGCCGCACTGATCTGGCTCTTCACCTACCCCTTTGACCGGCGCCTCAGGTTACTGCATCAGTTCACTTGTTTCTGGGCCAGCCTTTATATCTGGATATTCCCGCCCTGGTCAGTTTCAGTGGAATGTCGAGACCGTTTTATGGACAACCAAACCTATGTCATCGTCTCAAACCACCAGTCTCTGGTCGATATTCTGGTCGCATTCACTTTGTTCAAACACTTCAAATGGGTTTCAAAAGCGGAACTGTTCCACATACCGCTGATTGGCTGGAACATGAGCTTGAACCGCTACGTCAAGCTACGTCGGGGCCACGCTTCCAGCATCAAGCAGATGTATCAGGCCTGCGAGCAGCACCTGAACGAAGGCAGCTCGATTTATTTGTTTCCTGAGGGCACTCGCTCTGAGACCGGCCAGATGCGAGCCTTTAAAGAGGGCGCATTCGTCCTCGCGAAGCGTCTGCACAAGCCGATCCTGCCTTTGGTGATCAACGGCTCAAGAAATGCTGTACCAAAGAACAGCTTCAACTTTCATGGCAACACCCATGTCGAAGTGGAGGTGCTCGAGCCCATTTTTCCGGAGAGTTTTGCCGATGAAACCCCGAGGGAGCTGGCAGATCGGGTGCACACCCTGATCCGGAACCGGGTCAGATCCTGACAACGCCGCGGCATCCCGGGAACTGCGTGCAAACCCATAACACCACGCCTGCATTCTTACCTTTCGTTGCTGTTCGGAGCGTCATGGACTGACCGCAACGGGGACAGTCCTGTTGATCTTCAAGGCCGAAAACAGCTGCAAGCGCTGCTCTGACCTCGGCCTCGGAGATATCAGCGCTGACAGGAAACTCAAGAAGCGGCCGACCGATATCGGCGAACACGCTCTTCAGGTAATCGACACTGCCCGCCGCACCGTCCCTCAGCTGAAGGCCACAGACAACTTCCAGCGAACCCCTGGCGACCACCAGGTAAGGCACCTGCCGGGTCTTAAGGTTGAGCTCATTACCATTAGTGACACGGACAAAATCAGACAACGGCACATTGGTGAGGCACTGATGTGCCGGCCCCAGCACCTTACCCAGCTGAACCAGCAGGTTCTTTGTCACCTCGTCGAACGCGTGGGTTTTTAACTGGTAGAGCGTCGGATCAGGCGCTTGAACTGTGAGCAGTTCATCCTGCATTTCCGTAGCGGGTCTTTCCAGCCGAACAATATCCGGATTGAGGGCAGCAAAAGCCTCGGCACGGGCCATGGCCTTGTCAGTGTCAGGAGTTGCAGTCTTCCGCCGCGTCAGTGCATGGGTCTGGAACTCAGACACATCGGCGTCCCTGAACGCATCAATTTCGCGCTGACGCAGCCACCTGAACAGATAAACAATGCCAACGACAAGCAGAAGAAAAATTGTGAAGCCTTTCATGGCTCTCGGAACTGGTCACGAGTTCGTCATTATATCAAACCGGCTGTTACAATCCGGCCCCTGAGGCTGGAAGACCATGTGGCATAACGCGAGCACTTCCTACAACAAGTAACAGAGGCCGCCCTGTAATGAATGATCTTGTAATCACCGCGACAGCAGATGCTGTCACCACTGTCACACTGAATCGACCCGATGCACTGAACGCACTGTCCATCGCCCTGCGTCAACAGCTTGCTGCCGTCTTTGAATCGCTGAAAGACGACGATGCCACGAAGGTCATTATCCTCACGGGCGCCGGCAGAGCCTTTTCTGCCGGGCTTGACCTGAAAGAACTGGGTGAAAGAGGTATGGGAACAGGTGGCACCAGTGACGATGCCGTCGACCTGCAAGGTGCAATTCGCAGTGTCGGCAAGCCGGTCATCGGGGCAATCAATGGCTTTGCAATCACAGGCGGCTTTGAACTGGCACTGGCTTGCGATATCCTGATTGCCTCGACTGAAGCACGTTTTGCTGACACACATGTACGCATGGGTGTGGTTCCCGGCTGGGGTCTGTCGCAGCGTCTGTCTCGTCTTGTCGGCGTCTCGCGGGCGAAACAGCTCAGTTTTACCGGCAACTACCTGGAAGCTGAAAAAGCAGAACGATGGGGTCTGGTCAACGAGGTGCTGCCGTCGGCAGAGCTCCTACCCTTCTGTCAGCAGCTGGCCCGCGATATCTGTTCAGGCAATCCTGAAAC
>Ga0181575_10000747_pt1 | contig 23634 bp, 21 predicted proteins | sample 101ome_23_FD_145599 | JGI IMG/M metagenome (GOLD analysis project Ga0181575, IMG submission 145599) | Coastal salt marsh microbial communities from the Groves Creek Marsh, Skidaway Island, Georgia - 101411CT metaG (spades assembly) | ecosystem: Environmental > Aquatic > Marine > Intertidal zone... | reverse complement strand
TCGCCCCGGCAGGAGCTGAAATCAATACCAGGCCATTCCAGCTTGTGACTGGACGAGTTTGGAGAGGCTCAGCCTTTGGCGGAGCCAGAGGCCGAACAGACGTGCCAAAGATCGTTGACCTTTATATGGAAGGTAAAGTCTCTATCGACCCCCTCATTACCCATACAATGCCTCTCGAAGACATCAATAAGGCCTTTGACCTTATGCACGCAGGCGAATCAATCCGCAGCGTTGTGATGTACTAGGGTAAAACTTCATCTCTCTATTCGGAACGAAGTCTATCAATCCCCGCGCCATAGGTTGAAGGCGTGATATCTACGCCAGATGCCCGCTTCTCAAGCCAATAGGCAACGGCGGGCGGCGTCGTAGCAATCGCGTCTGGGATGCCGAGTTTTATTGCAGCATCCATTGGCCAATTAGGATTGTGCATCGCTTCGCGGGCGATAGCGATGAGATCTGCCTTACCCTCTTGAAGAATGGCTTCAGCCTGATCCGCATGGACAATGAGCCCAACTGCCATCGACATACATCCGCCATCACGCTTTAAGCGATCGGCGTATGGAACCTGGTAGCCGTAAGTCACACGACCTGCACTTACAACGGGTGATCCAGTCATTCCGCCAGAGGAGCAGTCGATCACGTCAACTCCAAGTGGTTTCACGGCCTGCGCAACATTGACAGACTCGTCCGGCCCAAATCCTGCATTGTCCTCAACTGAAAGGCGCAGAAAAAGGGGCTTCTCTTCAGGCCAAAAACGTCGGGCCTCTTCAACGATTTCCATCAGAAAGCGCCTTCGATTTTCTTCAGAACCGCCATACTCATCATTGCGGGCATTAGCTTGGGGCGAGAGAAATTGATGGATCAAGTAGCCGTGCGCTCCATGAATTTCCAGAACGTCATATCCTGCTTCATGGCATCGCCTAACGCCTTGTCCCCACATTCGAACAAGGTCCTGCACCTCAGACTTAGAAAGCCCGCGAGGCTCAGGGTCCCTTCCACTTGCTAGAGACGAAGCTGACACTAGCTCCCACTTATCCCAATCCTGCACACCCTCAGCTTCAGCTGCCTCTTGGGTCAGCGGCGCGCCGCCTTCCCATGGCCTAAAACGACGAGCTTTTCTTCCAGAATGGCCAAGCTGTATAGCTGCAACTGAACCGTTTTCTTTTATGACTTTGGCAAGTCGAGCGAGGCCAGGAATATGTTCATCCTTCCAAGCCCCCAAGTCACCAATAGTACCGCACCCTCGACGGTCTACCTTAGTTGACTCGACAAAGGTCAAACCTGCGCCGCCCGCCGCATATCGGCCCACATTCATCAAGTGCCAGTCCTGAGCGAACCCATCCTTGGCCGCATATTGATGCATAGGTGCAATTACGACCCGATTTTTCAGCTCAACACCACGAATAGAAATTGGCTGAAACAGCATAGGAAGCGACATTGAACTTAGTCTCCTCGAGCGGACGCTTGTCCTTGAACAGTGAAGAAGGAAGCTGATTTAGGCTGCTCTGGCAGCTCGACAATTGCAGGTGAAAGTCTAGCCTTGCGCTTCTTAACACCGCGAACGATCCGACCCTCGTTTTCATTGGGCATCGGGTTTTGAGCTATCGGCACAGCATCAGCTGCCGTGTACACGCAAATATAAAGACCGCGCGGGTTCACTGAAAGGCTCGGGTCAGAGCCGTGAGCAAGGCGCGTGTGCATCAGACAGACACTGCCTGCCTTTCCAGTTACAGGCACATCCCTTTCCTTCATGGATGAAGTCACCTCGGCCGCCATTCGGCCAGTAAAGACATCACCCTCAAAAAGCGAATACAAAGGGCCTTTGTGGCTACCCGGAACGACCTTCAGACAGCCATTTGTCTCGTCTACGTCGTCCAGCATAAGAAGGGCCGTTACGATGTCATCATTTGTGTGCGGCGTGAATAGGAAGTCCTGGTGATAGTGGACCTCCGTCGCGGCTCCAGGAAGCTTTTGGTTAATTTTACAATGATGAAACTTAACGTCAGGCCCAATTAAATCCGCGACCATATCTGTCATGGCAGAATTTTCCATGACATCCCTAAAGGGTGAATAGATATCAGACGGGTTATTAATACGACGGAGCGCCGGCTTCTCAGGGGAATGCTCCGTCCCCATATCAAATCTCGGGCGCCCATCAATCGTTGGGGGACCATATGGTTTTGAGTGCGAACGGCTCTCCTCCGTCCATTCCGCCATGAGGCTTCGCATCGCTGCAAGCTGGTCCTTCGTGACGGCATTTTCAACAACCAGACAACCGTCCCGCCAAAACTCTGTCTTCTGATTTGCGCTTAGTACCATCAAGATTTTGCCTTCTGCCTTGCAGCAATAGCATCAGCAAAAGAGAGAATAGCCCTCATTCGATCGGCAACGGGTACGTCTACCATTTTACCGCGAACGGTTATCGCTCCTTCCCCTCTAGCAAGGGCTGCATCGTAAGCATCAACTATCTCTCGAGCCTCTTCGACTTCTTCTTCGCTTGGCCCGAAGATCTCATTTGCAACCTTAACCTGATTAGGGTGGATGCAAGATGCCCCTCTAAAACCAGCACGCTTAGAAAGGCGCATCATCTCGTAGAGTTTATCTATGTCTCTAAATTCAGCGATGGAGCCGATGAAGCCCATTGGGGCTACACCGGCAGCCCTGGCGCAAGCAACGATGTGCTGCTTGAAGGACAGCAACATATCGCTGTCCGTTGTTGACCCCATCGATAGTGCGAAATCTTCTGAACCCAGTGAAACGGACATAACACGAGAGCTAGCCTTTGGAATATCACGAGCGTTGAGGTAACCCTCCGCCGTTTCTATCAAAGGACAAAGGAAGGTAGAGCCAACTGGCATACCCTTCTCAGCTTCTATCTCAGAGACTACGTTAGCGACTTCCGCCACGTGAGCTCCCGTATCGGTCATCGGCAAAAGTAGAGCAACAACATTTGGAGAGACAGCCGCCTCGATGTCTCGCGCTGCTAGCCGCCAAGGCCTGTTGATACGAACCGTTACATCAAGTCCTAGACCTGCAAGATGAGCTGCAACATCGCCTAAGGCGTCGCGAGCGCGGTCCTTCTCCGATGCTGCGATCGAGTCCTCCAAATCGAGGATGACGGCATCAGCCCCAACACCAGGCGCCTTCTCTACAAATTTCTGGTTCAATGTGGGCACAAACATCATTGAGCGCCACACTGGCGGTGTGAAAGTCATCTCAGTTACTCCTTAGCGGCCCTGGAAGTTTGGCTTGCGTTTTTCGCGGAAAGCACGACCGCCCTCTTGCTGATCTTCAGAACGTGAGATTGCTAGCAATTCATTTCTAGCAAGACCTGCAAGCTCAGAAGGACCTCTTGCAACAACAACATCGCGCGTAAAGCGCTTCAGCGCGCGAACGACTAGAGGAGCTGAGTCAGCAAGGATGCGAGCATACTCATGGGCTGCAGCGATGTGCTCACCCTTTGGTGTTACCTTGTTCACAAGTCCAACTTCATATGCACGTTGAGCTTTGTAATGAACACCCGTCAACATGAATTCCATTGCGTGTTTGTGATTAATGCGAGCGGCGAGACCTGCAATTAAGCCACCACAAAAACCAATTTGGGCCTCAGGATAGAAGAAGTCTGCCGTCTCATCAGCGATTGCTAAATCTGCAAACTCAACAAGGCAGAAAGCACCGCCAACGCAGTATCCATGCACAGCAGCAATTACGGGCTTGTCCAGCATCACACCAACGCCAGGCATGCACTCCCAAAGCTCTGGATCGCGGGGAGGGTCTTTAAGGTCAGCTCCAACTGAAAAGGCCCTATCACCGGCAGACGTCAGCACTGCGACGCGATCATCACTATCCTGCAAACGCTGGAAGGCCTGCCGCAGCTCGGCCACTAGCCCGTTTGAAAGCGCATTCATTTTTTCTGGGCGATTGAGCGTAATCGTAGCGACATGGTCTTTAGACGTATAAGTGACGACAGGTTCAGACATAGTTGGACTTTCCTAGAATCAAGCAAAATTCAAAATCAGGAAGCATAGAACAGCGTCGTTGCAGAGCATGCAAGACAGGCTCATGCATTAACGCAAGAAAGCTTTACTATTTTCTAGTGAGGCGGCGGAGGTGAGGCCTTTAAATGGATATTAATACCCTCAGGTCGTAACAGGCTCACCCTCGACAGTAATGCGGTGCATTAGACGGCGCTCGCCCTGATAATCATTAAGAGCCATATGCCAGGTGGCACGGTTGTCCCAAAATGCGACTGATCCTTTTGACCACTGAAAACGGTAAGTGAATTCTTGCCTTGCCGCGTGCGCATAAAGTGTCTCTAGAAGAGGCTTCGACTCTTCATCAGTCCATCCATCAAAACGCAGAGTGAACCCTGGATTGACGTAGAGAGCCTTTTTACCACTTATCGGATGGCTGATCACGACGGGATGTATTGCATCCTGTTGGGCTGCATCTTCATTGCCTAGCCGTCCGCCAAGGTCTTCGCCACGTTCCTTGTAACGAGCGCCTTTGCCGAAGACGTGCCGGCTCGAGTGGACGGCTTTCAAACCATCCAGCATTTCCTTTAAGCCATCAGATAGGGCTTCATACGCCGCAAATTGCGAGGAAAATATTGTATCACCGCCGATTGTGGGTGTTTCTCTTGCAACTAGGATCGAGCCTAGGGCAGGAATTTGGTCGTACGAGTGATCCGTATGCCAGCCACCACCAATATTGGCTTTTTGGTCTGGCTCTTTGCGAACCTCCGCAATTTGAGGCCAACCTTCTACGTGTGCAAAAAACCGATTGATGTTAACTCCACCAAATTTTTCGGCGAGGGCAATATGGTGAGAAGGGTCCATATTCTGCTCACGAAAAAAGAGGACACCATGCTCACCCAATGCCTGCCTAAGTTCAGCGACGACATTCACTGAGAGGTCCTTGCTCAAGTCCACACCCTCTATGAACGCCCCACAATTCGGACCGGCCTTGCTTACGTTAATATTTTTCAGGCTCATAAAATCACTCCGAACTTAGACTGCCACCAAGTCAAATTGGATTAGGTGCGGTTTTGGCGGTTCTCAACCAAATCCTCAACCACAGCAGGGTCTGCCAAGGTTGATGTATCGCCAAGATTTCCAAAATCATCTTCTGCAATCTTACGAAGAATGCGTCGCATGATCTTGCCCGAGCGTGTCTTTGGCAAACCAGGGGCCCATTGGAGCCAATCTGGAGATGCAATGGGGCCAATTTCCTTGCGAACCCACTGAACCAGTTCCTTTTTGAGATCGTCTGACGGGTCTTCACCTAAGTTAAGGGTAACGTAAGCATATATACCTTGACCCTTAATATCGTGAGGAGCGCCAACCACGGCGGACTCTGCGACTTTTGGGTGAGCCACTAAGGCCGACTCAACTTCCGCTGTTCCCATCCTGTGGCCAGATACATTTATAACGTCGTCTACCCGACCAGTGATCCAGTAATACCCGTCCACATCCCTTCGAGCGCCATCACCAGTGAAGTACCTGCCTGGGTAAGTTGAAAAGTATGTGTCCACGAAGCGCTGGTGATCCCCATAAACCGTTCGCATCTGACCGGGCCAGCTTTCAGCGATACAAAGATTTCCTTCACAAGCGCCTTCTAGCAGCTTGCCCTCAGCGTCAACCATGACAGGCTTCACACCAAAAAACGGTAGGGTAGCCGAGCCAGGCTTTAGGGCCGTAGCTCCAGGAAGCGGCGTAATCAAGATCCCGCCAGTTTCAGTTTGCCACCACGTATCGACGATGGGGCACCGACCATCACCAACGACATTGTGATACCAGAGCCACGCTTCAGGATTTATGGGTTCGCCAACCGACCCAAGCAGTCGCAAACTTTTGCGGCTTGCCGCTTTAACGGGCCCCTCTCCCTCTCTCATAAGAGCGCGGATTGCTGTTGGCGCAGTATAAAAAATCGAGACATTATGTTTGTCACAGACCTGCCAAAAGCGACTAGAGTCTGGATAATTTGGAACGCCTTCGAACATCAGTGTGGTGGCACCATTAGCCAGTGGCCCATACACAATGTAGCTATGACCGGTTACCCAACCAACGTCAGCCGTACACCAGTAAATTTCGCCTGGCTTGTAGTCGAACACATACTCGTGGGTCATAGAAGCATACACAATGTAGCCGCCAGATGTGTGCAATACGCCTTTGGGTTTACCAGTGGAGCCGGAGGTGTAGAGGATGAAGAGTGGATCTTCCGCACTCATCTCTTCGGGCTCACAAGTTGCAGGCTGGTCAGCGCAAATTTCATGATGCCAAACATCACGGCCACTAGTCATGTTAATGTCACCGCCAGTGCGCTTTACAACAATGACCGTATCCACACTGTCGCAATGTTCCAAAGAAGCGTCGACATTTGCCTTTAGAGGCACCTTACGGCCCCCGCGCAAACCCTCATCAGCGGTAATGACGAGCCTGCATTTCGAATCATCAATTCGCTGAGCAAGGCTGTCCGGCGAAAATCCGCCAAAAACGATGGAATGCACTGCTCCAATGCGCGCACAAGCAAGCATGGCATAAGCAGCTTCAGGGACCATCGGCATATAAATGCAAACCCTGTCACCCTTTTGCACGCCCCGCGCCTTCATCGCATTGGCTAAGCGGCACGTCTCGTCGTGCAGTTCCTGATAGGTGATTTTTTTATCGTCTTTAGGGTCATCACCTTCCCAGACAATCGCCACCTGGTTTGCCTTGTCCTTCAAGTGCCTATCAATGCAGTTGGCCGACACGTTAAGTGTGCCATCCTCAAACCATTTAATTGATAGGTTATCTTTGTCGTAGCTGACGTTTTTCACTTTTGTAAAAGGCTTAATCCAATCAACGCGCTTTCCATGTTCTGCCCAAAAACCTTCAGGATCGTCGATGGAGCGTTTGTACATCTCAGCGTATTTTGCAGCATCAATGTGCGCGGAGGCCGCAACCTCCGGCCGCGGCTGGAAAAGTTCGTCAGACATGATCGGATCCATCCCTAAAATTATTTTTTCTTGAACACCAATAAATCCCGAGACGGGCTTGGTTTCAAGCGATTCTAAAAATAGTGGCGCGTTAGATAGGGAAAGTCACTGGATCTAAATGAGTTGTATAAAATCAAAATGCCCCCTGTTTTTCTCTAGAGGAGAGCCAAAACCCTTAAAAAGAGCAGACGTGACCCGCCAAAATCGTGGCCTTGAGTATTGGAACCGGTCCATCTTCAGACAAAACTATGACATCCGCTCTCTGACCGGAGGCAATCCTGCCTCTATCGCGGAGGCCAAGGGCATCTGCAGCATTTGTAGAAACCAGCTTCCACGATTCGTGCAGAGGCATCTTACCTTGCTCTGCTAGAATGAAGGGCGCATTCAACAAGGCCGGATAATAATAGTCGCTAGCAAGCACGTCGCATAAACCCTTGGCCACCGCATCCGCTGCAGATTGAAGTCCTGTGTGACTGCCGCCACGCACAACATTCGGAGCTCCTAATACTATTGGGTCCCCCAATACTTTTGCTGCAGCAGCGGTGACATCTCCCATTGGGAATTCTGCAATATGACAGCCAAGGTCATGAAAATGCTGCCTGGTCTCTTCGTTAGCATCGTCGTGAGACAACATGGGGACACCTGCGTTTCGGGCAGCTTTTGCCAAATGCTCAATACCAGCTGCTTGGCCCTCATCCGCATCCCTTGCCACTCTCTCAAATAATGAAAGAAAGTCATCTAAGTTCATGCCAGATCGGCCAGCGTACACGCCCATTTTGTCTGGGCTTTTTCTGTATCGGCGTATGTGAGGCAGATGGTCGTTAAAAGCGAGCGCATCTATACGTCCCTCTGCAATCCAGCCTGCCGTTTCCTCCACCATGGCAACGTTTGCCGTTTCAAAGCGAAGGTGCAGACGAACATCCGACGTGTAGTGGGATTTTAGCCGCTCATGCTCCCTCATAAATTTGCGAAAGGCTTCAGCACTGCGCAGGCCAGGTTCCCATGATAGCGTCACCCCATGGTAGGCAGTTGTGATGCCATTTGCGATGAGCTGCTTGTCCGTTTCCATCAAAGCAATATCGAGGGGAAAATGAACGCCCGGTCTTGGCATTAATTGGCGCTCGAAGGCATCACCATGAATATCAATAATGCCAGGTAGAACATACGCCCCTCGCGCATCGACACGTTGGCGCGCTGAAGTAAGAGTAGAGCCAACGCTCGCAATTACTCCGCCCTCAATGGCGACGTTACCATCTACAAAACCGTCCAGCGTTAAAACACGGCCATTCTCAATCAATAAATCCATGATCACTACTTCAGGGCAATTTTGGACAGGTGTTCTGTGAGTTGCATAGCTTCATGCATAATTTCACGTATGACCTCACCTGCAGGCTTTACGCAAGCAGGATCATTCAACATGCCAGCAATCTGGCCAACAACAGCCTGATGCTGGCCTTCATATGTGTCGTCTTGATGTCGGCCCTTGCGGACGATCCGTTGAAGGCGCCTTAACTCGTCTTCCGCAGCACCGGAAAGCCTCGCAGCTTCAAAGGCTTTTACTTCAGGGGTTGCAAACGCTCGAACTGTTTTTCCCGTCAGGCTTTTCGAGACAATTGTCTCTTCCTCACTTATTTTCAAAATTGCATCAGAATACCAACGACCTCCTGCACTCTCAGTCGTACAAATCAGTCGAGTGCCAAGTTGAACGCCTGCAGCACCCATAGCCATTGCTGCAAGGAAACCCCTCGCATCGCCAATTCCACCAGCAGCGACCACTGGCACCTTCACTGCATCAATTACCATTGGCAATAACGGTAAGGTTGCCACCGAACCTACGTGACCGCCCGCCTCAGACCCTGAAGCGACAATCGCATCGGCCCCCTCCGCCTCCAACCTCAGAGCGTGGCGGACGGTAGGCACAACCGGTATCACCTTGATACCGGCACTCCTTAGGTCACCTACGGCGCGAGGCCCCGGGTCACCAAGACCAGTTGTAACGACTGGCACTTTCATGTCGATGCAGATCGCGGCCCTTCGTTCAGTAAATTTAGCGCCTAAGGGTGTAATGTTTACGCCAAAAGGCTTTTTGGTCAGGGCCTGGGTCTCTTCAATTTGTCGAACAAGGTCCTCTTCGCGCTCTCCATAGGTTGGTAAAACGCCAAGACCGCCTGCCTCTGAAACTGCCGCCACGAGCTTGGGTTTACCAGCGCCTTGCATAGCGCCTTGCAGGATTGGAAACTCAATCTCAAGCAGATCACATAACTCTGTATGAAACATATGCCTCAACCGATTGGACTTGTTGCTTGCACCAGTATATCTCCAACATCGACGAGAATGGGAGTTTTATAGATGCCCAGCATAGAAATACGGGAGCGATGTCCGGCGGCGTAACATTTTATCAACCGCCCTCTCCGTTTTAGGAAAATAACAAACGATGCAGCTCTACAATTCTCTAGCCGCCGAAAAACAGACTTTTGAACCAGCAGACCCAAATCGCGTAACGATGTACGTGTGCGGACCCACGGTCTACAACTTTGCACACATAGGCAATGCAAGACCCGCAGTCGTCTTTGACTTGCTGTACCGACTACTCCGCCGACGCTACGGCCCCGAACACGTGGTCTACGCTCGAAACATTACAGACATCGACGATAAAATGATGGCGGCAGCCAAGGAGAGGGGAATAAAGACATCAGACGTAGCCGCTGAATTCGAAGCCGCTTACCTTGCAGACATGGGCGCCTTGGGCGTGATGGCGCCAGACATCGATCCTCACTGCACGCACCACGTTCCAGAAATGATTGCCATGGCGAAGACCCTCATTGCAAAAGGCCATGCATATGAGGCGGAAGGGCATGTCTTATTCAGCGTTCCATCCTTTAATGAATATGGAAATCTCTCCAGGCGCAGCAGGGATGAACAGGTCGCCGGTGCTCGCGTTGAAGTGGCACCCTTCAAGCGCGACCCGGCTGATTTTGTTTTGTGGAAGCCAAGCTCCGATGATCAAGATGGTTGGGAAAGCCCTTGGGGCCGAGGGCGACCAGGGTGGCACCTCGAATGTTCTGCGATGGCGGAAAAGCACCTTGGCGAGGTAATCGATATTCACGGCGGCGGTGCAGATCTAAAGTTTCCCCACCACGAAAATGAAATTGCACAAAGTCGATGCGCTCACGGCGCCGACGCATTTGCCCGTTACTGGATGCACAATGGCTTCGTAAACGTCGATGCTGAAAAAATGTCAAAATCAATAGGCAACGTGTTGCTCGCTAGGGATCTGCTGAATGAAGCGCCAGGCGAAGCGATCCGATGGGCTCTCCTCTCTGCCCATTATCGTCAGCCTCTTGATTGGAGCGACACACTACTCAATCAGTCGAAGCGTAATTTAGATAGGCTCTATCGCACGATGGATAGCCTTCCTGAAGGCGCAACGGCAGAACCACCAGCACCTGTCCTCTCCGCTCTAGAAGATGACTTAAATACGCCCGCAGCCTTCGCGGCTTTATTTCAGTTCGCTCGTACTGCAAAAACGGCTGAAGATCGAGCAGCGATGAAAGCGGCTGGTGACCTTTTAGGCGTTCTTCAAGAAGCCCCTTCAGAGTGGCTATCCGGCGGCGCAAAAGTCGATCCATCTGAAATAGAACGCCTAATAGAAGACCGTCTTGAAGCACGTAAATCAAAAGACTTCGCCACTGCTGACCGCATACGCGATGAACTTGCCGCTAAAGGCATTGTCTTGGAGGATGGTGCTGGGGGAACGACCTGGCGAGTGAGCTAAATTACATAACCATGGTTGGATAATCTTAAGGGAAAGATGCGAGATGGATATTAGGGGCAAAACAGCCATTGTAACGGGAGCGGGATCTGGGATTGGATTTGCCCTCTCAAAGGCGCTCATTGCTGGCGGAGCAAAAGGCGTAGCAATGGCAGATTTAAACCCTGAAAATCTCAAAACTAGGGCTTCAGAAATTGGCGGCCTAGCAGTTCCAACCGATGTTTCAGACGAGGCCGCCGTCATAGCCCTCGTCGATAAGGCTGAAGCAGAAATCGGCCCCATTGACCTCTTTATCTCAAATGCAGGCATTAGCCCCAAGCCAGTTCGCGACGACAATGAGCACTGGGACCAACAATTCCGCGTCCACGTGATGGGGCACGTTTTCGCCGCTCGCGCAGCTGCACCAAGAATGGCAGCAAGAGGGAGTGGCAAACTCGTCAATGTCGCATCAGCGGCCGGAATGCTCATGCAAATGAATTCGGCAGTCTACACGGCAACTAAACACGCAGCTTTGGGACTTGCAGAGTGGCTGGCAGTCGAGTGGAAGCCCAAAGGTGTATCCGTCTCAGTCGTCTGCCCATTAAGAGTGTCAACGCCAATGACAGACGGGATGCCAGATTCTGGCACCGTGAGAGATGGTGTTATCTCGGCGGATGATGCAGCACAAACAATTCTTGAAGGCATCGCAGATGATCGCTTCATGATCCTCACGCACCCAACTGCCGGCATGTACTGGGCAAAAAAAGCCGCCGACCCAGAACGGTGGATCGACGGCATGGCTAAGCTAAAGCAGAAAATTTCAGGCAGCAATTAAACCGCCTAATGATCGTTAAACGACGGCCACTCCATTTGCCGGAGAGCCAACAGCGCCCGGCAAGCGGATTGGCGGGCAAACAGCAAAAAACTTGCTGCGCTTGTTCGCCTTCAGGAACTGCGCCAGCTCCGTCAAAAACCAAATTTCGCCAAGAGGGACGCCGAGCTTAAAGAGGCAGTGCTGGTGCAGAGGGCTGTTGGCGTATGTCTTGCCAGGGGCTGGACGCGCAGGGCTCTGCTCAACTGCATAATTGTCTGCAATCATCGCAGCAACGCCCGAATCAGTGATCCACTGAAGGAGTTTGTCGTCACGACCATCCAGCGTCGCGCACGACTGGTGCATCTGCTCGTGCGTCGGGTTCTTGCCTGCTTCTAAAATTACATCCGCAAAGCCCGTATAGAAAAACATCAAGTCCCCAGCTTCAGGATGTGCGTCTTGATCATCCATAGCCTTCATTAACATGTCATAAGTTACGAGTTTGCGCTCGCGCCCAACGACATCGAATAGATTTACAAGATTACCTCTTCCAACAACGCCATGCTCTGCAAAGGTATCGATACCCAATTTACGCGCGCCCATTGGACGTTCTTCTGGAGTACTTGAACCATCATCGTTGTAGATGACAGGACCAATAACATCCTCACCGCCCTTGTACCCATTGTAGTAGCGGATCTCAGGGATGCCGTCCTCATCAGCATCAAATAACTGCCCCATATGGGCAAAGCTGTCCCACTGAGAGGAGTATTGAAGTGTCATCGTTACCCTGTCATCGCAGCCAACATCGATGTGAGCAGGATTGTCCATCTTGAGGGGATAATTATAGCGAGGCGTACCGGATGCCGCATCAACTGTAGGCTCTAATTTTGGAGGAAAGCGGCGAGGGTTTAGAACATTACCGCCAGGATAATCTAACGGCAGCGACAGACAGAAACGCTGGCCCGTCGTGATTTCTTTTGCCGCTTTAAGAACGGCATCGGATGTCAAAAGGTTCAAGCGACCAAGTTGGTCGTCAGGACCCCAGTCCCCCCAGGTCGAGCCTTCCGGGCGGCGGGTCCAACGAGGATTTGTAGGCTGGCTCATTTAACGCTTCCTTTTAATGCAATTGGAGCAACAGTCTTGCGCCAGAAAGTGCACAAGACAATGGGGCAATATCTGCGATTAGATGGCCTCACACTACTTTAACTGCCTATTGCTTGAGATATGTTATTTAACCTCAAGGAGCGATGGAAATTGCCTTCTTAAAAAAGTCAGGGGCGCCAAAATTTCCTGACTTAAGCGCTAGGGCCAACGGTTGACCTACAGCTGAACACCAAGGCACTCCGGGATCAATTTCTCTGCCAATTCGCAGCGCCTCCACTCCAAGGCGCTGAACGACAGCTCCGGAAGTTTCACCGCCAGCAACCACAAGACGCCGAGCGCCCAGTTCACAAAGACCCGCAGCGACTGTTGCCAAGGCCTCTTCAACCAGAGCCCCCGCCTTGTCGCGACCTATCTTAGCTTGGGCAGCACGAACTGCCTCTGGCTCAGCAGTCGCGTAAACTAGCAGAGGTCCATCCGCCAACTTTGAACTAGCCCAGACTAGCGCCTCGGTAGCCAGATCTCGTCCCTCAGCCAATGCTAGTGGGTCTATCTGAAATGCAGGATGTTCTTCTTTAAATAGGCGCACTTGTTCGTTAGTTGCGCGACTACAACTTCCAGAAATTACGGCACTCATTCCACCTACCTCGGGCAGATCAACTGCAGCGCCAGTAGATTTAAAAAGACCCGCCGCCTCCAACGCTGAGGGAATACCCACGGCAAGTCCCGAGCCCCCCGTTAGAAGAGGATGATCTACTGAAGCTTCAGCGAGCACCCTCAAGTCATCTTCATCAGTCGCATCAGCAATTACGAGTGATTTGCCTTCACTCAAAAGTGTCTTGAGTGCCGCACTAACTACATCCGAGCCCCTGCGTATGGATTGGTAATCAACCAAACCCACACCGCGCTTCGATTGAGATGCCAGAACTCTGACAAGGTTGGCATCCGTCATGGGCGTTAGAGGGTGATCCTGCATTCCACTCTCGTTGAGCAGCACATCGCCTGCAAAAAGATACCCCTTAAAAACAGTTCTCCCATTCTCCGGGAAGGCGGGGCATGCAATAGCTTGTTGCGCGCCCAGTGCATCCATCAGCGCTTCAGCAACGGGGCCTATATTTCCGCTTTCGGTAGAATCGAATGTCGAGCAATACTTAAAATAAAAACGCTTAGCTCCCCCCGCCTGAAGCCATTTTAAAGCCTCAAGAGACTGCTGAATTGCATCCTCAGGAGAAATTGTTCGCGATTTAAGTGCAACAATGATCGCATCAGCTTCAATCTCGGAAGCTGGCTGCGTCGGTACGCCAATCGTTTGAACGGCCCTCATTCCAAAGCGGGCCAGCATTCCAGCTAGATCCGTCGCTCCCGTGAAGTCATCCGCTATACAACCAAGTACAACGGTCATGATTTTTCTCCTTCACCATCTGGAAGATCGATGCCAGTGAGTTTCTGGAAAACCTTGATCACAGCACTATCATTCTCACGGCCATGCCCCCCGGCACTTGCAGCTAAAAATTGCTGATGCGCGGTGGCTGCGAGTGGAAGTGGGAAAGTCATATTACGACCCGCATCCAATACAATGCCAAGATCCTTAACGAAGATATTAACGGCACTCTTAGGCTGGTAATCACCGTCAAGGATGCTGGGGCCACGGTTCTGGAACATCCAAGAGCCACCCGCAGAATTACAAATCACTTCATACACAGTGTTTAGGTCAGCGCCTGAGCGGGATGCCAGAGCAAAGGCCTCCGCCATCGCCGCGATGTGAACGCCAGCTAGAAGTTGATTGATCATTTTCACAACAGAGCCCTGCCCCGCCTGATCACCCAATTGGTAAACTTTCTCGGAAATAGCATCCAAAAGTGGCTTTGCTTTCTCAAAGGCCTCTGTTGGCCCGGAGGCCATCACCGTCATTTCGCCAGCCGCAGCCTTGGCAGCGCCGCCCGAGACAGGCGCATCCAAGAAAAGCAATCCCATCGACCCCAACCGTTCCGACAGCTTTGGAGGAAAGTCCGGAGGGCTTGTTGCGCTTGCAAGAACAACAGCGCCTGGAGCAAGAACTGGCGCCGCGCCATTATCTCCAAAAAGAGCATCCTCCATTTGCTGCGCATTCACGACGAGAAGCAAAAGTGCATCTGCAGGACCAATTTCTGCCGGCGTCGAAACGGCCTTGCCGCCAGCCGCCTCAAAAGCGGCTCGCGCCTCAGAAAACACATCACAACCAACAACATCTAAACCAGCGGCGAGGCAGGATTTTGCAGCTCCCATCCCCATCGCACCTAATCCAATGACGCCAACTCGCATAATCTTATCCTTCTCTACCCTGCGCTCTCAGGTAACCTTTACGAAAATGCTCGCGTTTCTCTGGGTCATAAATTCCAGCGGGCCGCTTTCGCGTTGCGAGAGTTGCGTAATATGGAGCACGCTCAATTAAAAAGTCATCAAGCATTTTTGAAAGTGTCGCCGTTGGCTCATCCGCATCGTCCACGCGCAAGTCAATCCAGGGCCAGTCTTCTGTAGTAATAATCTTAATTGCTGCAGATTGCTTGCCCCTCCTATCGCCACCGGCCTCTTCTCCCGCGATCAGTGCATCAAGGAGCCTACGAGCAAAAGGCTTCTCACCCCCACTGCTCCAAGCAGCCAGTGTTTCAGATACAACTTCTGTTCGTTCCAACATATTCCCAGCGACAGAGACACCATCCCCCAGTGAATGTCCGCACCAGTCAATGCACTGAGAACCTGTAAATGCAAAAGCATTTCCCTCCGCATCGACACCATGAACCTGGCGCCAAACGTGACCCTCATCCGCCGACGTTACAGAACCGATTGCCGCCTCCACACTCTCGCCACTTTGCATCCGCTCCAAAATGAGAGGACCGTATAGGGGATTAGTTAAAGATTGGGTGGATACAGCTCCCACGCCAGCCTTCACCCAAGGACAAAGGGAGCCGACTGCCAGCACCTTTGATGCGACAGCTACGCCAAAGCCGCCCGTAGCGGCATCTCTTGCAACGATGGACCAAGTCATAGTCTCCCGCATACGATGGAGATCAAACACCCGCAAGCTGGAGTTTGCCCGATGGCAGAACAATTTGGTCTTTCAGATGCTGAACACTTCTCTCGCAAGACCGTCTATCGAGACGATCTCTTCGAAGGGCAAGTCGTAGTCGTGACTGGTGCTGGCTCTGGACTTGGCAGGGCGACGGCAATTCTCTTTGCACGTCTTGGGGCCAAGGTGATTACGTGTGGACGCAACCAAGAAAAGCTGAATGATGCTGCGCAAGTTTTTGCTAAAAATGGCAAGCTTCTTGAAATCTCTACCCTTTCGATTCGCGACGTAGATGCAGTCGACACTTTCATAAACGACGTATTCGAACGCCATGGTCGCCTGGATGTGCTGGTAAATAATGCCGGCGGTCAGTTCCCCTTAGCGGCAACCAAAATCTCTCCAAATGGTTGGCGCGCAGTTATTGACACAAATCTCAATGGTACGTGGAACATGATGCACGCCGCTGCCCGTCAGTGGCAAAGCACGAGGACAAGCGGGAATGTAGTCAACATAGTTGCCGATATTTGGCGCGGCATGCCGCAAATGGCGCACACTGCCGCTGCGCGCGCGGGAGTTATCTATGCCTCTAAGACAGTTGCAGTAGAGTGGGCCGAGATGGGCGTGCGGGTAAACTGCCTCGCGCCGGGCTGCTGCGAAAGTTCAGCATTCGGTCGCTATCCACCTGCAGGCGCCGAAAGCTTCACGCAATCCAACCCAATGCTGAGGGCGGGGGACGAGTGGGATGTGGCGGAGGGATGCATCTATCTAGCATCAGATGCCGGTAAATTTGTTACAGGGGAAGTCCTTACGATCGATGGCGGCCAACAACTTTGGGGAGATCCATGGCCTGGAGGCAGGCCAGAACGATTTGAACTCGATTACTCTCGCTCTCGCATTGAAGATTGATCTTAAATTTATATGAGACCTAATTCTTCTATCACTAAAATATTTCAGTGGGTTGCATTGTACATGCCATTCGTGGCCTCCTGCATGTTCGAGTTTCAAATAAAGAAGGAAAAATAGAGATGGCTATTCAAAGAATTGAAGTGACCACTGGCCCTGGCCCTCGAATGAGCCGCTGCGTCGTAAACGGAGATATGGTTTACGTGTGCGGACTGACAGCTTCCGATACTTCAGCAGACGTAAAGGGGCAGACACAGCAGATCCTGGATAAAATTGACCATTATCTAAGTGAAGCGGGCACTGATAAATCAAAACTTCTGCAGGCGCAGTTGTGGATTACGGATATGGCAAATTTTGCCGACATGAATTCTGTTTGGAATGCGTGGGTTGATCCAGAAAATCCGCCAGTTCGCGCCTGTGTTAAGGCCGATCTTGCTCGCCCAGAAATTCTCGTCGAAATAATGGTAACGGCGACAAAATAAAAAGGTCACAGGCGGAGTACGATACATGTATCGGGTTGGGGTTGATGTTGGCGGCACATTTACTGACGTAGTCGCCGTCCATGATGACGGGAGCGTGACACTCGCTAAAGCCCCATCCACTCCGGAAGATCAATCCATCGGCGTTATGGCTGGCCTTGAAAGGCTAGCCGAGCGCCTGAACACAGATTTGCCTGGTCTATTCAGACAAACAGAACGCATTGTCCATGGAGCTACCGTCGCCACCAATGCCTTACTAGAAAGAAAAGGCGCTAAAGTTGGATTGCTAACGACGGAGGGCCACCGCGACGTTCTTGAAATGCGGGAAGGCCTCAAACCTGACCGATACAATCTACGCATGCCGCCAGCACCGCCACTCATTCCGAGAAGGCGGCGCCTCGGCGTTGCAGAGCGAATGCGCCCCGACGGGAGGGTTGAAGTACCCCTCGACGCGTCATCTTTGAAGGCTGCCATTGAAACTCTCAAACAAGATCAAGTTGAAGCAGTCGCGGTCTGCTACCTCCACGCCTACAAAGACCCTTCCCACGAGCAGGCAACCGCCGAGGCCGTTCGTGAAGCTATGCCTGGTGTCTATATAACCATATCGGCAGACGTCTTACCTCAAATTAAAGAATTCGAACGCGTCTCAACTACTGCAGTAAACGCTTACGTCGGCCCCGCCGTTGGGCGTTATCTCAGTCAGCTAGAAAAACGCCTTGAGGCTGCCGGTTACAGTGGCCCTGTACTGATTATTCTCTCGCACGGTGGCGTGGCGCCAGTGGCAGATACAATTCGCCTTGCAGCTGGCACGGTGCTCTCAGGCCCAGCCGGAGGAGTTGCCGGTGCGCGACGTTCAGCGGAATTACTTGGAGTGCCCGACCTAATCCCCTTTGATATGGGAGGTACATCGACAGATATTTCACTCATTTCAGGGGGTGAAGCGGCACTATCCTCTGACCGCGGTGTGGGAGGAGAGCGGGTAGCACTTCCATCTTTGGACATCGTGTCGATAGCATCCGGCGGTGGCTCCATAGCGCGCGTCGATGCAGGCGGTGTATTACACGTTGGCCCTGAAAGTGCAGGCGCAGTGCCAGGGCCAGCCTGCTATGGAAGGGGAGGCACGCAGCCAACCACAACCGACGCAAGTGTCGTTTTAGGCTTACTCGATGCTGAAAACTTCCTAGGCGGCGCTGCAACTCTAGACATGCCCGCAGCTGAGAAAGCCCTAGATGGCCTTGCAAAGGCTCTAAATGTTGACCGCATGACGGCTGCTGAGGGCGTGCACCGCGTACTCAACACGACAATGGCCGAGGGAGTTCGATTAGTCTCTGTCCGAAGAGGCGTCGACCCGAGGAAATTTGCCCTTCTCTCCTTTGGCGGTGCTGCAGGCGTTCACATTACTGAAATTGCCCGTGCCCTTGAAGTTAACCGAGTTTTTGCGCCGAGAGTTGCCTCAGTACTTTCCGCTTGGGGCATGCTTGCTACTGACCTCCGCTTCGAAGCTGCACGCAGTCATATCGGAGATGCTAATACTCTTGATGCGGATGGTTTGAAGGAGCTCTTCCGTGAATTAGAGGGGGAAGCGCGCGCCCGATTAGAGCGAGCTGAATTTAAAGGCGAGGTAGTCATCAAACCCTCCGCCGACATGCGCTACGGGGAACAGATCTTTGAAATTGACGTGGCGCTGGATGGCTTAGACTTTAATTCTCCTGATCTGATGAATGAGGTGGCGCGTCGTTTTCATGCTCGCCATGAGGAATTATTTACCTACAGCTTACCCGACCAAGAGCCCGTGCTCGTGAATGCGCGCGCCGCAGCCATTGGCGTCTTGCCCGCCCTTCCGCAAGAACCATCTGCACCGCCTTCAGAGAAGGCTCCACCCAGAAGTCACCGCAAGGTTTATTTGAGCGGAGCTTGGGTGGAAACACCTATTTATGATTTCGATACGCTAGCACCCGGGCAAAAAATTGAAGGCCCGGCGATTGTAGAATCAGAAACAACTACAGTTGTGCTTCGAAGCGGAGACGAAGCCACTACAACGCCATTTCGTTGGCTCGATATTGCCGTCGCTAAGGAAGAAAAAAGGTGAGTGAAGATCAACTGCCATGGCAGTGGACAGAAGAAACGTGGCGGCCAATCGTAGAAAAGGTTCGCGCCGGAAAAAGTCTTAAACCTACTGCTTGGCCAAATGGCGCCGCGTGTGCGGTAGCACTTTCCTTCGACAGCGACCATGAAACCTCCACACTGCGTTGGGGAGACAACTCACCGGGATGGCTCTCAGGCAATCAATACGGAGCCCGACGCGGGGTGCCGCGCATTCTTGAACTCCTAAAGCGTCACGATATTCCTGCAAGCTTCTACGTTCCCGCCGTCACTGCGATGCTGCACCCGGAAGAGCAACGCAGAATAATTGGAGAAGGCCACGAAATTGGGATCCACTCTTGGATCCACGAAATGAATGCGTCTCTCCCGCCAGAAGCAGAACGCGACATACAAATGCGCGCCGCTGACAAACTGGAAGAAATTGCAGGTGTTCGACCCGTAGGCATTCGCACACCCAGTTGGGATTTCAGTCCCGTCACACTTTCCATTACAAGGGAAATGGGCCTCCTCTACGACTCGTCTCTCATGGCAGACGATGACCCGTATGAACTGGTGGAGGATGGCGAACCCACAGGCATTGTTGAGATCCCAGTTGAGTGGATCAGAGACGACATGCCTTACTTCGGCATGGATTTTCGCCGCTACTCTCGACCACACACACCACCAGGCTCAGCTTTAGATATTTTTAAAGCAGAATTTGATATGGCCAAATTTGAAGGCGGACTATTCCAACTCACCATGCATCCTCACATCATTGGGCACAGAAGTCGCATGATGATGCTGGACGAGTTAATCAGGCACATACAAGCTAGCGGCCCAGTTTGGTTTGCCACTCACGCTGATATAGCTCGCTATTGCAAGGAACACGCAGGCGTGTAGCAAATTTGGAGCAGCCTAAGTTCTAAAATTCTAAGCCGTATCCTGAAGGATGAATTCTGACCCCTTCTCCGCAACCATAATCACGGGCGCATTAATGTTGCCCGATGGCATAGTAGGCATCACAGAAGCATCGACAACATAGAGCCCCTCCAGACCCCTCGCCTTCAGCCTATCTGATACAACTGCCATTTTATCGGTATCAGGTCCCATCTTGCACGTACCCATAACGTGATAGGTGGTAGCCCCAGTCTGATGCGCGTATTCAAGAATTTCATCATCTGACTGAACACCAAATCCTGGAGCAAATTCTTCTTTTCGATATTTAGCAAAGGCCGGTTGATCAAAGACACGACGCACTTCTCTAAAGCCGCCTACAAATGCTGAGCGATCTATAGGGTCTGCAAGAAAGTTTGGTCGAATAGCCGGATGTGCTGCTGGATCAGGCGACTGAATGTGGATTGAACCTTGGCTTTCTGGTCGACACTGGTACACGCCGATTGTCATGCCTGGCTCCTTATGAAATTCACGCGTGATCGCGTCAAAGGAACCATGCGCAAAGAAAAACTGGCAGTCTGGCGTATCTAGCTCCGGACGACTTTTAACAAACCCGTGCCCTATTCCAGCAGTCCAAGTGAATATCCCACGGCGCGTGAGGAAATACTTCAATGCTTCTTTTACGAGACTAAGACCACGCGTTTGCTCATTAAGGGTAATGCGTTGTGTCGTCCGCCAGCCAATACGCGCAGCATAGTGATCGCGGTAATTTTCACCAACGCCCATAAGCTCATGATTAACCTCTATGCCCTGAGCTTTTAAAATGTCCGGCCTGCCTATTCCTGAAAGCTCCATTAATTGCGGTGACTGCACTGCACCGCAGGCAAGAACAACTGACTTGCCAGCCATGACATCACGAACCTTGCCGCGCTGACGGAAAACCACGCCCGTCACGCGTTTTCCCTCCATTACGAGACGTTCAGCAAATGCATTAGTCTCAACTGTAAGGTTTGGTCGTGACCGCGCTGGCTCCAAAAATGCTCTAGCCGTTGACCAGCGACGACCATCTTTTTGCGTTACTTGATAATAACCAAAACCCTCTTGATCCTTGCCATTGTAGTCAGGGTTTCTCGGGTATCCAGCCTCGACACCAGCGTCAACAAACGCATCAACCATTTCATGGCGCTCATACATGTCAGCTACATTGAGTTCGCCAGACCCACCGCGAACGTCATCACCGCCACGCTCAAATGTCTCTGATTTTTTGAAATAAGGGAGAACATCTTCATAACCCCAACCTCGATTTCCTAATTGAGACCACGTGTTGAAGTCGATTGGGTTACCTCGAACATAGAGCATCCCATTGATTGAAGAAGAACCACCCAGAACCTTACCGCGCGGGATTGTTACGCGGCGGCCGCGCGTACTTTCTTCCGCCTCAGTCTCGAAATTCCAGTTAAGCTTTGGATGAAACAAAAGTTTCTGAAACCCTACAGGTATGTGGATCCACATACTTTTGTCCTCTCCGCCAGCTTCCAGCAGGAGGACTTTGTTTTTGGGGTCGGCGGACAAACGATTAGCAAGGACGCAACCAGCAGATCCGGCACCAACAATAACGTAGTCAAATTCACTCATATCAGACTCGTGCAATAGGGAAATCAGTAATTAAGTATGCACACGATAATGCCCGCTCGCCAACGGCCCAAAAAAATATCAAAATTATTTCAACGAAACTTAGATGGGGGATTCGCAAGATGGCTCAAGCAAAGGAAACACCTAGCGACGTAGAAGCCCGCATGAAGCCTGTCGATCAGGCATGGCTCGATAGCGGATTAGAAGATGTGCTCGAGCCTGATCTCCCAATTATAGATCCGCACCACCACCTTTGGGATTTTCGCAACTATCGTTACATGCTCGACGAGATCCTTAACGATACGGGGTCAGGCCATAACGTTAGATCTACAGTCTTCATTGAATGCACAGCCATGTGGCGCCCAAAGGGTTCGTGCCCAGACCATATGCGGCCCATAGGTGAGACAGAATATGTGAACGGCATCGCAGCCATGAGCGCAAGCGGTCGTTACGGCGAAACACGCGTGGCTGCAGGCATCGTTTCGCACGCTGACCTTATGCTCGGCGATGGAGTTGAGGAAGTTTTAGCCGCTCACGATCGCGCGGGCGGAGGCCGTTTTCGTGGGATCCGATATTCTGTCTCTCACGACGATGCTCCTGAAATCCACAATTCCCACACGGGCGCCCATAAAGACGCCCTTCAAACGCCAGATGTTCAAGCGGGTCTCCGCAAGCTCGGCGATATGGGACATACATTCGAAGCTTGGATGTACCACCCACAACTTGAAAATGTTTCCATTTGTGCAGATGCAGCCCCCAACACAAAAATGGTTTTGAACCATTGCGGCGGCCCTCTTGGAATTGGACCCTATTCTGGAAAGAGTGCAGAGGTATTTCCAATTTGGAAAGCCAACATTCAGGAAGTCGCTAAAAGGCCTAATGTCTACGCAAAACTTGGCGGGTTAGGCATGGTCATAAATGGCTTTGATTTCCAAAACCAAGCGAGACCGCCTTCTTCCGAGGATTTGGCGAAGGCTTGGCGGCCATACATTGAAACGCTCATTGGAGCCTTTGGGCCCAACCGGTGCATGTTTGAATCTAATTTTCCAGTTGATAAGATTTCTGGCAGTTATCGAACCTATTGGAACGCCTTCAAACGCCTCGCCTCCGGCGCAAGTGACAATGAGAAAGCTGCACTTTTCCACGATACAGCAAAGAGCTTCTACCGACTTTGAGGATCAGTCAAAAATTTCCGTAGGCATAACTCCCCAAACAGAGGTGCGGGATATCCAGCCAGAGATATCTCCCTTGCGTGCTTCGCACCACTGCGGCTCACATTTTTTGGCTCTGAGGACGACGCCTTTCTCAACAAAAGCCTCCACCCGAGCGTCTGACTTCCCCTTTGATAATAAAGGTGCTCGAGACGCAGTAACGTAGAGAGTGCGCGCTCCGCTTAGCAGGGGTGCATAAAGCCACCCTCTCTCACCGTCATATAATTCAACTTCTCGCCACTGTTCCTCTTCATCGACAATCATCACTGGCATGCTGGCGCGCATCAGGCGCCACCTAACAGGATACTGGCCACCTGGCCCCACACGAAGATTTGCTTCATTCGCGCGAATTGAGACATATCTCGGAATAGGGAGATTTGTGACTTTACCTACAAGGGTCTCTTGAGCCGTCCCAGGGCCGGCAAATAAAACACCTAATAAAAATACAGCTAACGAGCGACTAATCATGCGCGCTCGTATTCCTTAGCAGCTCTATTAACGATCGGCGCCAGAGGTGCCGCTTGCCGGGCGCGCTGTTGCTGGCTCTCAGGAGGAAAACCGTAGAGGGTTGCACGCTGACGGATTGGTCGCCCAATTCCGTAGGCTATTGCCTCCATCGCGTGAGGAGGCATCTCTTCGCCGTGGGCCGCGCCCGCAGCTCTTGTAATACTCTCATTCATGAGCGTTCCACCAATATCATTGGCGCCCGCTTTGAGGGCAGCTGCTACACCTTCGCTGCCAAGCTTTA
>Ga0181575_10000744_pt1 | contig 23668 bp, 25 predicted proteins | sample 101ome_23_FD_145599 | JGI IMG/M metagenome (GOLD analysis project Ga0181575, IMG submission 145599) | Coastal salt marsh microbial communities from the Groves Creek Marsh, Skidaway Island, Georgia - 101411CT metaG (spades assembly) | ecosystem: Environmental > Aquatic > Marine > Intertidal zone... | reverse complement strand
TCGTATCGCTCCATCACCATTTCCACGATTTGAACCATGGCCGCAATGGTTGCAATAAAGACAACCAGATGCAGAAAGCTTAAGTCAACCGTGGGAAACCCCATCCAAGCCAGTGCCCCTGGGGATAATAAAAAGTGATTGATTAACCAGTTGGTCGGCACTGTAATGCTCAGAACAAAGATAACCGCAAGCCCCAATTTATGGGCCGTAAAAATATTTTTTGAACAGGCTAAAAAGGTGCACATGCCCAAAAACAACGCCAATAAAATATTGTTAATAAAAACTGATTCGATAAATAAACTAATTAATGCTTCCATACCTAACGACCCGTCCACTTATTTTGTAACCACACCAACAATCCAATTGTAATAAAGACCCCCGGTGCCAAGACCATCAAGCCCATATCCACATAGCCAGCGGCATACGCAGCGTCGGGAACAATTTGAAACCCCAATAACGTGCCAGCGCCTAAAAGCTCTCGAAATGCCGATACAACAACCAAGATGTAGCCATATCCAAGGCCATTACCCAGACCATCCCAAAACGATAGCCAAGGGCCGTTGCCCAAAGCAAAGGCTTCAGCACGCCCCATAATAATACAATTGGTTACAATAAGAGACACAAATACGGATAATTGCTTGCTCACATCATACAAGAACGCTTTGAGCAACTGATCCGCCAAGATAACGAGAGACGCAATCACAACCAACTCAACAATGATACGAATGTTTTTGGGAATATAATTTCTAAGCAATGAAATGACCACGTTGGACGATGCCAATACAAACGTCATCGCCAACATCATCACAATCGATGGCAAGACCTGGGTGGTAACAGCTAAAGCTGAACAAATCCCCAAAACGGCCACAGCAATTGGGTTGGCCGATACCAACGGGGCTGTAAATGTTTTATACGCAGCGGTTTTGGATATCTTCATGATTGTTTTTCCTTCAATAATGCACTCGCAAACCCTTCATACTGTTGCAATGTTGTGCGTAAATCTCGCTCAATACCAACCCCTGTAATCGTGGCCCCACTCATGCCGTCCACGTAATAGGCCTGCTGATCAGACGCAATAGTATCCGCCACTTTTCCCTTAACAACGCCAACCGATACCAACTGACCGTTTGGCTTTCGAATTTTCTTATCAATAAACTGGTTCAAAAACCAAGGCTTATCGCACTCACCCCCCAAGCCAGGAGTCTCCGCATGCTTATACACAGACATGCCAACAACCGTGCTGGCATCCCCATCCAAGGCAATGTAGCCGTGAATCCAGCTCCAAAGCCCATACGCTTTAAATGGAATCGCATACCGCTGAATGGACGCGCCGTCTCGAATCACATACATGGGCAAATCCGCATCACTGGGTTGCTCAACCAAGGAACCCGCGGCATCCACATAAATAGATTCAACCGTGTTGGTATACACCGCAAGCACCTGGTCTTTGCTCCACTTGTCTGTTGACTGCATGATCCCTAAGGCTCGCAAAATATTTTTTTGTTGATCGACCAACATATTTCGGGCTTGCAATGGTTTAAGCCCTTCAGCCGCTAAGGTTAGCAAAAGCCCCACGACACAACACATTACAAATGCAAAGATAAATGATTTAATATTAGATGACATTGGGAATCCGTCCTTTGATATGCCGTTGCACGAAAATATGATCCAGCGCAGGCGCAAATACATTCATTAATAAAATAGCCAGCATAACCCCCTCCGGATACGCGGGATTTACACACCGAATAATCACCGTCAGCACGCCAATCATAATGCCATAAATCCACTTGGATGCATGCAAACTGGGCGACGATACTGGATCCGTCGCCATATACACCGTCCCAAAAGCAAAACTGCCCATAACCATGTGCCAATGCGGGGGCAGACTTAAAAATGGCAGGGTGGTTTCCGTTGAGAAAACCATCAACAAACTACTCATAGCCACCAAGCCAATGACACTGCCCAGCATGGTTCGCCAACTGGCGACACCCGTGAGCAGCAAAAACGCAGCCCCAACTAGAACCAATAGGGTTGATGTCTCACCAATACTCCCTGGAACCAAGCCCAAAAACAACTGAGACAAGGTAAACCCACTGCTCACCAGCGCATCGGTGACCGACCCGGCGGCACTGGCAGCAACGGCCAATGCCGTCGCCCCACTGTACCCATCGATTAATTGATCTTTCCCAACCATCAAATACGTCCAAACGGTGTCCCCGCTTAACTGAGCTGGAAAAGAAAAAAACAAGAAGGCTCGCGTGGTCAACGCTGGGTTTAAGAAATTTCGGCCACTACCCCCAAATACCTCTTTGCCCACAATAACACCAAAAGTCACCCCGACTGCCGCCTGCCACAAGGGAATGGTCGGAGGCAACGTTAAAACAATCAACATGGCGCTGACCAAATAACCTTCAGACACTTCATGCCCCCGAATAATTGCACTCAAAAACTCCCAACCCAGGCCCACACCATAGGAAATAATTAACAAGGGAATCACCCGCATAATCCCAACGGTCATAATGGACACGATATCCAAGGGAAGTCCAGCTGCTAGATGCGATTGGTACCCCACATTAAAAATGCCAAATATCAAACACGGCAACATCGATAAAATAACCAAATTCATGTATCGCTTGGTATCAATAAAATCTCGAATAAACGGGGCTTTTTGCGTAACTGTTCGAACAGACAACGCAAAGCTTTCAAACGCTTCGAACAATGGATACAGTTTTGAATACTGTTTGCCCGGTTTTACATGCTGCTCAAGACTATGAAACAGACTTTCTATATACTTCTTCATACCATGGATTCCTTATACAATCGTTGTTTAGCTTCTTTAAATATGGCAGTTAATTCAATTTTTGATGGGCAAATATGCGAGCACAACCCACACTCTGCACAATCCAAAAGCCCTAAGTCTAGCGCCCCTTCAATGTCATTGTTATACAACGCCTTGGCTAAAAACTGGGGCAAAATACCCACCGGACAAACATCTGGGCAGGCGCTGCAGGCAATACACGCTCGAACCCCACCATTCAAATTAGTCGACGCTTCGGATTGTTTCTTAGGCAACAACGCCGATACAAAGGTGCGAAAGTAACTGGGCTTTTGCGCACCCGGCATAAAAAAGTGCAGCAATTCTCGCTCGTAGCGCTCAGGCAGCACATGAATCGCATATTCGCTGTAACTTAATGACCCTTCCCGAGTACTCAACCGACCGGTATACACCCCCCCAGATAGGTACCGGGCATTCCCTGACGGCAACTGCGCCAACGCATGCTTGTATGGAACACCTTCAATGGTGCGAATATGCTCGGGCTTTTTGACAAGTGGCCCCGAAACAACCGCAACAATCTCAGATGGATACTCTCCGGTTAACAACAACTGACCCATGCGAATCACATCTTGATACTGGACATACCAGGCTGAATTATCGTCCGATGTTTGTTTAATACCATGCAAAATAACACCCGGATCCAACGATGGAAAATCCCCATCGGCGTGAACGGTGATGAGATCGGACAGCATATGCTGCGTGCTGGTATCCGACCGATGGGCCACCACATGGACGGTGGGCGCTAGCTTCTTTAACGCTAGAATCCCCGCTCGAATTTCAGCATCACGACCGGCTAAAACACTCGAAGCGGACGGGCTGTGCGGCTCGTTGTCTCCCAGCGCAACAATAATCGATGGCGGCACCACCGACGACGACGCAATGGCTCGAAACGGCAATGCCTTAAGGGTTCGCCACAATCCACCCGTCTCCAACAGCGAAACAATCGTGTCGCGATCTAGCTCTTGAATTGACGCTTCCGTATGTGCTGGGTTTTCAACAACACCCAGGCTGTCATTCACATCAATGCGAATCGCATCAATCACACGTCGAGGGCCATATTCAATCGCACTCACATAGCCAGAAACCGGAGACATGTACCGAATGGTTGGGCGGGCTTTATCATAAAACAAAACCGCACCTTTTTGAACAGCATCGCCCTCTTTGATGGCCAACTTCGGCTTCAAGAATGGAATAGCGGACGGAGACAAAACACACTGCTGAGGGGGGGCTAAGTCTCGAATCCCATCACTGGGAACGCCCGCAAGCGCGAGTGAATAGTGATTGGGGACTTCTACTTCTTTGCAAATACTTGTTGTCATGATTACTACTCTCTATTATTTTTTACTAATGCCTCTTATTAAGTATAAAATTTTACCAAAAATAAACGGCTTCGGCAATTACATAATGGCCACAACAGACAAAATACTAATTATTGACACAATATTAAGCACAACCCCTCGAGTCACCATCATGCGAATAGTCAGTGGCCGGTAGGCCAGTACAATGGCGTTGGGGGGCGTGGATATGGGCAACATAAATGCCGCTGAAGCGGCTAACGTGACCGGCACACACACCAGCAGCAAGGGCACGCCAATTTGCACAGCCACAGCTGCAATGAGCGGCAGCAACATGGCCACAGAGGCTAAATTTGAACTGACTTCGGTAATCGCCAAGGTTGCAATGGTCAGGCCCACGATTAACGCCCACACCGGCCATTGATCCACCATTGCCACTTGATTCATAATCAGCGCCTGCAAGCCCGTTTCAGAAACCCCTGTAGCAATGCTCAATCCAGCGCCAAACAACAGTAAAACACCCCACGGGATCGTTTGCGCCTGATCCCACGTTAGCAAAGCTGTTCGCTTTTTTGCGCCATTCCCATGCGCCACAACCGGCCATAAAAACAGCACCATAGCACCCGCCATGGCAATGGTTGTGTCTGATAAAATTGGCCCGCCCAGCCAATGATTGAGTGTTCGACGCCCCACCCAAGCCAGCGCGGTCACCACAAAAATAATTAACACCCGCGTTTCTTGGGGTGTAATACGCCCCAATTGTGCCAGTTGATCTCGAATCACGCCCTTAATCGCATCAAATGACTGGGACCGAACCGGACCCATGGTCCAACTCAAATACCCCCAAGCCACTGGCAACATAATGCACAAATAGGGTATCCCGTAACGCATCCAAGCAGCCATATCCAGCACGATGCCATAGCGTTCTTGCAAAAATGTCGCTAAAAACAAATTGGGGGGGGTTCCAATTAATGTTGCCGAGCCCCCAATCGATGCCGAATAGGCAATTCCCAGCATTAACGTTGCATTAATACGCACCGCAACGGATTCGTCCAAGTCGGCCAATTCCGACAAGTAACTGGCCACAGACATACCAATAGACACCATCATAATCGTGGTAGCGGTATTGGATATCCACATGGACAAACTTGCCGTTGCCAGCATAAAACCGGCTAAAATGCCTCGGGGCGATCCCGGGCAAATTGAAACAATAATAAACGCAATTCGGCGATGCAGCCCCCAAACTTCCAAGGACTTGGCAATAAAAAACCCCCCCATAAATAAAAAGACAATGGGGTTGGCGTAGTTGCGCGTCACGGCCCCCAAATCCATGATGCCCAACAACGGAAACAACACAATGGGTACCAATGCCGTGACCGCCAGGGGCACTGCCTCCGTGGACCACCACACCAGCATGAGCCATAAACATGCAACAAACAAACAAATGGGGTTGGATAATCCTGAAGCACCCACACAAATAGCCAACGGCAAAACACCCAACGCAAATAACTGATAGTATGTTTTCATTTTAATCCTTTATTTTTTTAATTCGTCTTGGCGATCTTTCCAGTACGCCTCACCATAACTAATACAACATTCTTGATGCATCGCAATCGGAACTTTAGCCTTGTACACATAAAATTGCGCATACGGCACGGCCAACTCCGGCATGTACAATTCATAGTAAACATTGGGTTCAAAACTATGATTATACAACGACCCATACCCCATCACAAACACATCGGAGTCCCCCTCAATTGTGCTGGAAAAAACATTCAGTCCAAACCCAGCGCCTGTCTTATGGTGATTGTCTTTAATGTATGGGGCAATTTCAATAATTTCATTTTCTTGAAACGATTTTTTAGCAAATACCCCGCGGCCACCCAATGGCGATTGATCAACATAAATATTGGCGTAATAATCCATTAAATTCGGCGGTGTTGGTTGTGTGGTACTCACTGGGGGCAAAACAATCGATTCCCCCGACGCAATAGCGCCATCCGCCACAATATTCACATACTGATTTTCAGGCTGTTGGAGATCCCCAGTTGAAAAAACCAGTCGCGCATTGGCCGACTCATGAATTGTGTAATAATTCCCAAATCCAAGCAAGCATATCCATTCATTTAATGGCGGATAATACACCGAATATCGAACGTACCGTGTGGGCTGGTCCCCACTGGCAATGGTATACGGGACACACTCAATTAATTCGCCATCTACAAAGGCTTTGCGTGCAACCACGGAAACAGCGGCCCGACCCGAGCTAACGAGTTCAATATTGGCATAGCACAAATGAGCATTTTGGAGCATTGAATTATCAATCATATCAAAAAATGTTTAAAAAAAGCAAAAACAGGGTATAGTCATGGATACATGATTGCTGATTCAATTTAGGCCAGCCAGTCATACGAACCATTGGGGGCTCACAAAGAGAGTTAAATAACCAGATTTTTAATATATTTTCATACCGTCTCTACCCGCCCCCTTGGGCAACCTGCCCAGACACTGGTATACTGATTAGATCAGATTATGACAAACAAACAAGCACTCCTGGGGATTCATCCCGACACGTTACGCCAACACTTTGTGGATGCCGGGCAACCCGGGTATCGGTGTGACCAAGTGTTGCAATGGGTCTATCAGCACCACGCACCCACTGTGGCGCGCATGACCAATATTGGCAAGGCCACCCAAGCGTGGCTCAACGAACATTACACAGTGGATCCCCTGCGTATTGTGGCCAAACAAGTGGCTGCCGATCAGTCTGCGACCAAGTATGCCGTTCAACTGCACGATAACCAACGGGTTGAGGCGGTGGTTCTTAAAGAGAAAACCGGCTATACCTTATGCGTATCCAGTCAGTGTGGCTGCGGTATTGGGTGTCGGTTTTGTGTCACGGGCACCATGGGGTTAAGCCGCAATTTAACCGTGGATGAAATTGTTGGGCAAGTTGTCTTAGCGGACCAAGACACGCCAATTTCTCGACTTGTGTTTATGGGCATGGGAGAACCGCTGGCGAACGTACAGGCCGTGGTTGCTGCCATTGAAATTTTAAATCATCCCAAAGCCATGGGAATTGGCAAACGAAAAATTACCGTGTCAACATCCGGGATCATTCCAGGCATCCAGTATTTGATTGATCGTGATATCACCTTAAACTTGGCATTTTCCGTCGGGCATGCCAATCCGCAAAAACGGCTCGCTATTATGCCCATTGAAAAACGATTCTCCATTTTGGATGTCGCCCAAGTCTTGCACCAATACCACAGCCAACACAATCGGAAATTAACCCTCGAATACACCCTGCTCAAACACACCAACGATGATCCTGAAGCCATTGATGAGCTGTGTCGATTGGGAACGTATTTAAATGCAAAAATCAATTTAATTAATTTAAACCCACATCCGTCAATTCCCTATGAGCCCGTGTCCGAAACCACCCTCTATGCAATTGCGGATAGCATTAAAAGCCGTGGGCTTCAGGCAACCATTCGGCACCCAAAAGGCCAAGACATTGTGGCCGCTTGTGGTCAATTGGGCGGCGGTTCAATCGCCTCAATGTGACGGTATACCGCTCCGGCTTTGACCAGCACTAAATCAAATCGAAACTGAACATCTTCGCACTGATGAATGCCTTGATAAACCGTGGCCATATGCACCAAACGTTGGTATTTTTTCGGTGTAATGGACCAAACAGGATCCACGTGATTCGTATGATACGTTTTCACTTCTACAATAACCACCAAATCGGGTTGGTCTACCGGCTGAACAATCACATCGACCTCGCCAAACTGTGTCCGAAAGTTGCGCGCCAATATTCGATATCCGTTGGATTGTAAATACTGAACGGCCACCCCTTCCCCCGCTTGTCCCAACTGATACCGATACCGAGTCATTGAAGGTGAAACGATTGCCGATGAACCGGCGCTAATCCATGAGCCCCGATGGCTCGGCGATGCTGCTGGGTGGGATAGCCCTTATGCTGAATAAACCCATAGCCGGGGAACCGAGCATCCAAATACTGCATGTAGCGATCCCGAACCACTTTAGCAATAATAGACGCTGCCGCAATGGATGCCTCGGTTTGATCCCCACGAATCACGGCATGAACGGGAGCGTTTGTGCGCAAATAGGGCACCCGATTGCCATCCACAACCACCTGCTGAATGGGATCCACACACCGCGCCAATCGGTCAAATGCCTGGCGCATGGCCATGAATGTCGCTTGCAAAATATTTACCCGATCCACAATCGGAGCGTGCATCCAGCCCACCCCCACCGTCCCGTTTTGGACAATCGTTGCGTACAGAGCCGCACGCTGCTTGGGCGTTAATGCTTTAGAATCCGCCACACCCGGCACCGGGGTATGCAAGACCACAGCCGCCGCTACAACTGGCCCCGCCAACGCCCCACGCCCCGCTTCATCAATCCCCACAATCATGCGTGAAGCTGCGCCAACAATACATCCACATCCACATCGGGTACCCGATCCACCGCCACCGATTCATAGCCCTTAGGCAGTGAAAACCAGCGACGCGTGGGCTGCAAATGAATAATCCCCTGGATCAAACAATGCGTTCGATTGCACCGCAACGATAAAGCCACAATTTTTTGGCCGTGATAATACAGCTCATACGGACTATGATAGGCCTGACAAAAGGTCAAATCTCGGGGGCCAGCATCGGGATTCAGTTGGGTCGTCACCCCACAGCGCGCCAAGGCCGCTTGAATATGCTGCTGGGTCACCGATACCTTGTCTTTGAGCTTTTTGGGTAACTCTGGATGATCCAATACCGCCACACAACACACCACAATATCACCGGGACAATGGAACACCATGCCACCGCCCGTATAGCGCTGTGCATGGTCAATCACAGCCAACTCGGCGGGCAATGTTTGTTTGTAGGTATACGTCACCGACGGCCTGGGCCACCGATAATACTCCGCCAGCCAATTGGGTTGCTGAGCCAATTGCTCGGTATCATACGCCATGTGTTGAGCGGCTGACTGAAACAAATCCCGTTGATCAACGACTACCATCATGCTTACCATGGTACCAGATTCACCCACAAGCATTAAAACCAGGTTGTCTCTTTCAGTGCAATAAACTTGCGCCGAACTGCGTTTCACGATACAGTAAATTGTGAATAATAATGTTCAATTAAACATTAGGAGTTAAACAATAACATGATTACAGAACTGTCTGCCACTGAGTTGGCATCGCGCCTGGATAATGGCGACAAACTGGTCCTCATTGATGTGCGCGAAGCCCATGAGTTGGTCTATGGTCAAATTGCCAACAGCCAGCATATTCCCTTGGGTGACCTGGATTTTGAGCTGGATAAATTAGACCCCAACCAACCCACCGTCTTTATTTGTCGCAGTGGGGGACGCAGCCATCAGGCCGCAATGCTCGCTTCCGAGTATGGATTTTCCGATACCTACAATCTGACGGGTGGCATGAACCAATGGGCAATCGATGTTGACCCCGATATGGATGTGTACTAAATCATGAATACTCCGTTTCATCAAACCACCATTGCGTTGGTCTATGACTTTGATGGAACGTTGTCACCCAAGGCCATGCAAGAATACACGATTTTGCCTGAACTGGGCGAAGACCCCGTGGCTTTTTGGCATGAATGCACCGAAGAAGCCCACCGGCTCAAAGCCGACCCCATGCTCACGTATATGCGGTTACTCATTGAAAAAATGGCCAAAGCCGGCGGCCGAATTACTCAGCAACGCTTGCGGGAATTGGCGGCAGGAATTCCTTATTTTCCTGGCGTTTCGGTCTGGTTTGAGCACATCAATCACTATGTGCATACCCAATCCAATGGCCGGGTACAGATTAAGCATTATATTATTTCAGCGGGGCTAAAAGATATTTTAGACGGTATCACTATTCGCCATCATTTTGCCAACATGTTTGGCTCCGAATATTACTTTTGCGCCACCGATGGGCTGCCCAAGTTTCCCACTATTGTTGTGAATGACACCACCAAAACACAATATTTATTTCGCATTAACAAAGGGCATGAAGATGTTCGAGAACCCATCAATGACGTGATGCCTTATGCCGAACGCCCCATCCCGTTTTCAAATATTGTCTACATTGGGGATGGGAGCACCGATGTGCCGTGTATGAGTGTGGCCCGTCGCAATGGGGGCTACGCGGTTGCGGTACACAAAGACACCCAAACGCATGCCGCATGCGAAGCGCTTCTGGCCGATGATCGGATTGATTACCTGGCACAAGCAGACTACAGCCCCGGCACCGAATTGGATCACCGCGTTCGGCTCATTATTGACCGGATTATTGCCGATATTTTTTTCAAAGAAGAGCATTTTAAACAAAAGCATCCACAACAACACTCCCATACACCACCATGCCAATAACCGATCCAAAAAACGCCGCTGCTTGGAACTGGATCCAAGATATCTTACCCGACAAACGGGCACAGCATAGCCGGCGCGTTGCGGAACTGGCTTATGAATTGGCTCTGTTCCATGAATTGGACCACCCCCTAGATGCCTATTTAGCCGGTTTACTGCACGACAACGCCAAATACGATACCCCAGAAACCCTAGCGGCACGGGGAATTCCGCCCCATTTATGCCGCCCATCCCTGTATGACCGCTACCCCAAGGTGTGGCATGCCTTGGTGGGCCCCCGCCAAGCCTTAAGCATCACAACCAACACCCGAGTGCTCAATGCCATGCGGTGGCATACGACGGGACGGGCTCGGATGCGTCCCTTAACCCAAGTGTTGTTTGTTGCCGATTTTTGCGAACCCAATCGCGATGGCGCATGGCATGCCGTTGCCCGAAAAGCGGCCTACGAAAACCTAGACAAAGCGACGGCTATTATTGCCCAACTGTTGGTTCATGAGCATGGGGATCAGTGCTTCTGGGCAACGCAAGCCTGCCTCGATGATTATCGGAAACGGCCCAACATTGGCCTGTAACCCCCATGATTTACGGCCAGTTTAAGTTCCCCAAACATCGCCTGTTATGGGGGCTTGCCTGGTGTATAAGCGCCAGTTTGACGGGCCTAATTGTAGGGGGGCTGATTGTTGGCATGGCTAGCCAATTGGTTGTAATTGAGCAATTGTTATCGTGGATGCCCAAGCAATCGATCCACGGCACGAATATTTTAGTCTTTGGCATTGACCGGAATCATTATTCCCAACGCTCCGACTCCATCATGATCGTGCATGTGGACCCCATCCGAAACCGAACCGGTGTTATTTCCATTCCACGCGACACCCGCGTGCAAATTCCAGATGTGGGAATTTCTAAAATTAACCATGCCTATGCACGGGGGGGCACTGACTTGTTGCAACAAACGGTTTCCAACTTTTTAAATATCCCCATTCATCACTACATCCAAGTTGACAGCACCAAGCTGGCTGAACTCATTGACCGCATTGGCGGCATTGAAATTACGGTAGACACCGATTTGCTGTATTCTGATTTAGCCGGCGGACTGGATATTAATATCAAACAAGGAACCCAAGTTCTCATGGGGCACGATGCGGTATCCTATCTGCGATTTCGTCAAGATGCCAATGGCGATATTGGACGAATTGGCCGCCAGCAGGCCTTTGTTCGAGCGGGGATTCGGCAATTTCTAAAACCAGCACAACTGCTGCGAGTCCCAAGCTTAATTGCCCAATTGGGCGATGCCATTACAACGGATTTACCGGTATCCACCATGACCCGCCTAGCCATGCATTTTTTAGCCGTAGCCAAAACCAAAGCCATTGAAACCGCTGTGATTCCCGGTGCGGTTGTTTTAGTCGATGGAGTCAGTTACTGGCGACCGGATTTTGCAGCGATTGACCACATGATTGAACAAACTTTATTTGGCTTCAAAGAGACACCGTCTGACCGTGCAAGCATCCCCAATCGGCGCACACTAACCTCAAAAGAGATGAGCCGCGTATACCAAAATCAAGTGGTCAATGAAACCGATACCGCCGACCCCAAAGTATTGGCTGGCTTACGGGTTGAAATTCTCAATGGCAACGGCCTCGCCGGTTCAGCCGCTGGCGTGTCTACCCAACTGCAAGCCTACCATGTGTATATTCCCAACATGGACAACGCCGCCCACTTTAATTACCCTGAAACCTTGCTTGTGGACTGGAAAGGCAATCTGACTAAAGCCATGGCCTTGGCCACAGCGCTCCATATCTCCGCCGATAATATTATTGTCTATGACCGTCCAAATAAGCCCTTGGATTTTACCATTGTGGTGGGGCATAACCAGGGGTTTTACAATCATCCAGACAATTCCCGCAATTAGTTCAATTCACCAAAGAGCCAAAGAATTACGGCCCTCCCAATTTGTGTCTGTATACACAGCCCTAGACAACAACTGGCTAATTGCGGGATCTTGGATTCAATTTGAACACGACGAAACGATTCGGGATGGGCAAATCGAAGCGATTCATAAAACTAACTCAGTCATTGAACTGAAACTAACAAATACAGATATACTTATTGTTGATAGACCAAACCAAACCTGCTACTACAAAACCAATAACGCTCCCTGCACACTCGTTAACATCAAAAACCCCATGAATCACCCACTCGACCATGCCCGTATTGCTGCGCTTCGCGCCAACATCGAACCGTTGTCGGTAGCCGATAAACGCACACTCTTAAACACCCAGTATAATGCTAAGCTTCCCATTGATCCTTGGCTGCTACAAACAGTCGTAAACGCGGATCTCTGTGACGATACAGCCATGAAAGACTTAATGCCCATAATTTGCCATTTCTTACATACCTGCCGAATTCATGTTACTCGCATTCCTTACCCATCCCCAAATGCCCAGGCCGATGGATGGATCTTGATTACCCATGGCCATAATCAAAACAACCAACACTTTGATACGCTTTGGGCGTTGGCTTTGCATGTCATCGAAAAACCTGCCAGCACGGATTTTCGAACGGCTTGCCAGATTGAGACCCATGCCCCGGACCCCAACGACGCCATTGCCCATATTATCGCCCGTGGCTACACAGTCGAGCCCAACAATCAAGTCGACGCCATCCGTGACCCCGATGCCAAACAAGCGCCCCGTGAATGGGAGTGGATAACGTCGTTATAGGCTAAGCCAGTGTATTAAATGTTGTTCCGGAACTACGGTCATCCGCATCGTAGCGCGGATATTGGAGGGACTGTGTCCGAAGCCCGTGCAATTGGTTATTTAAATAATCCAACTCTTCATACACGCCTGTCGGTTGGTCTGAACGCGCCGAAGGTTCAGCCCCCACAGATGACACAACAACCACCGGGACCGGGATGGGCTGACGGCCCGCCGCGCGATAGGCTGTTATTTTTAAGGCATTGCGATGATTCAAGGTCAAAATAAATAAGTAGCGCTGAACATGATTCATATCTTGAAACGATGGCCGATTAACCCCGGAGGGGTGGTTGTGATACATGCCATAGTATTTCATACCATATTTTGCACACAGTTCATGCGCACGATGAATATCCTCGGACTGAATCCCAAACCGGGCCTGTTTATTCTCCAAGACTTGGTTAAATACCGGCAACACCAATTGAATGGTTCCATCCTTACCGCCCAAAAAGCCCCCCGTTTCATTCGGATGATTTTTTAATACTTGATCCGACAGCATATCATAATGCCGCTGTAAAAACCGAAATTCTGTAACTGCCATCCCCTACCCCTGTTTTGCCTGCTGAATAAGTTGATTGATTCCCAATTCTGCCACATCCAACATTGCATTTAACTGCCCCCGATCAAAAACCCGATGCTCCGCTGTTCCTTGAACCTCGACCAACCGTCCGGATTCGGTCATCACCACATTCATATCCACATCAGCGATTGCATCTTCCTCATAATCCAGATCCAGCAACACCTGGCCATCCTGCATACCCACACTGACGGCTGCCAACCATTCCCGAATGGGATTTTTACGAATCATGTTATTCGCTAAGCAATGCTGAATACTATCGGACAAAGCAATCATGCCGCCCGTAATGGCCGCCGTCCGGGTACCGCCATCGGCCTGAAGCACATCCGCATCAATCACAATACTAATCTCGCCCAACAGGCGCATATCCACCACGGAGCGCAAGGCGCGTCCAATCAAGCGTTGTATTTCCTGGGTTCGGCCCGTTTGTTTGCCCGATTTGGACTCCCGGCGAGATCGTGGTCGGGTGGCACCGGGCAACATGGCGTATTCCGCCGTCACCCAGCCTTGGCCTTGCCCACGCAAAAACCCCGGTACGGACTCTTCAATACTAGCCGTGCACAAGACCGTCGTATTGCCATACGCCACCAACACAGATGCATCGGCCTGACTTAAATAATTGCGTTGAATATGAATGGGCCGCAACGCATCCCAACTACGATTCTTTCGATTCATGATGATCCTCCTGCTCATGCAACAACTCTCGACTGGTTTCTAATGTTCGCTCCATGCCCACAACATGCTTTTGAACTTTTGTGACAACCAACAGCAATTTAGACAGCACTTGGTCCGCATAGGCATTGGCCTCTTGGCGAATTTTAGTGGCTGTGGATTGCGTGTCCGTGGTCTCTGTGGGCAATGTTTCATCGGGCAGTTGCTGAATATTGGTCCGCAACTGAGACACCAGCATCAATACTTTTTTGGTATCGCACACAACATAATCGGTCAACGGAATGGATCGGCCATCTAAGACCATTGTTTCCAAGGCATCCAACATACCCAACACCGTGGCTTTGTTCATGACTCTATCATACCCTGTACCGGCGCTGGAACCAAGTGGGCAACGCTCGCTTGGTGCTGAACCATCTCACGAACCACGCTGGAACTGAGATAGGCATACTCTTTGCTGGTCATAAAAAACACGGTATCCAAGCCCGGGCAGATATCCCGATTGGCCAGGGCCATTTGGGCTTCATAATCAAAATCCGATACAGCCCGAAGCCCCCGAATTAGCGTTTGAATCTCCCGTTTTTGGGCATAATGCGCCAACAAGCCCGAAGCCGTTTCTACCGTAATACTGGGGTGATCTGAAAACGTTTCCTGAACCAACGCCACGCGCTGCTCCAACGATAACCAACCCGTTTTTTGAGAATGCTGCATCACCAACACCACAATGCGCTCAAACACCTGATTGGCACGCATGACAATGTCCACGTGTCCGTTGGTAATGGGGTCAAAACTACCGGCGTAAATCGCAATGCTCATCGTTGATACACCCCCACCACGGTTTGTCCATAGCGGTATATGCGCTGGGGCGGTTGTCCATAAACTACAGGGAACTCAAACCGTTTGGTTGCCTCAACAACGAGTCGGCCATTGGGCTGTATGCAATCATGGGTTTCCAATTGTGTCATAATGGCTGCATAAAGATGGGGTTGATCCCAGGGAGGGTCCACATAAATAATATCAAATTTTTCTGAACTTTGCTGAAGATAGCGTTGCGCGGATTGGCGCACGATGTGTAGCGGCTCATGGGGAAACAAGTCCGCTACCCGAGTCAGATCTGTGGTATCCACATCCACCAATACGACTCGCTCGGCCCCCCGAGACAACGCCTCACATCCAACGGCACCGACACCCGCACACAAATCTAAAAAATGCAGGCCGTCCATGGCTCCCAAGGCACTGAAAATACCTTCACGGACCACATGCTTGGTGGGCCGAACCCGTGGGTTTTTTCCCTGGACAAGCTTTCGTTTTTTAAATTTGCCGGCCACAATGTATGTCATAAACAATTCTCTGTATTGTCACACACCCTTTGGGTTTTATCAAATTAATCGACAGACGTTTAATTCAACTGATTATACAGCAGTGCATCAAATTGATACTCCAAGCGTTGCTTGAGTGCCGCATAGCGATCACTCGTCAGCGCTGGATCTTCGGCCAGAATGGCATCTGACACACGACCCGCATCCTCCCGAATGGGGTCATCCTGCTGCATATCCGCAAGGCGAAACAAGGCACTGATACCCGACTGACGGGTACCCAACACATCGCCACCCCCCCGAATGGTTAAATCCCGCTGGGCGATTTCAAAGCCATCTGATGTGTCCACCATGGCCTTGATACGCTGCTTTGCGGATGCACTTTTAGGATTGGCCACTAAAAAACACGTTGCTGCATCGCTGCCTCGGCCCACCCGACCCCGCAATTGATGCAACGATGACAACCCAAATCGCTCCGCATGATAAATAACCATAATACTGGCATTGGGCACATCCACCCCCACTTCAATGACCGTTGTACTGATTAACACATCCAAGTCTCCCGCTTTAAATGCCGCCATAATGGTCTGCTTTTCACTGACCGATAGCCGACCATGCAACAACCCCACCCGAACCGATGCAAACACCGTATCGCACAACCGCTGGTATTCGGCGGTAGCGGCCTTGAGATCATGGGATTCCGATTCCTCGATCACCGGATACACCACATACACTTGGCGACCCCCGGCTGCATTGCGCGCACAATAATCCAAGACCTTCTGGGCATTGCGTGTATGCACATACACAGTGTCACAGTCTTGGCGATTGGGCGGCTTTTCATCAATGACGCTGTGATCCAAGTCTCGGTACAGCGTCAGCACCAACGACCGTGGAATCGGCGTCGCCGTCATGTACAACGCATGAGGCATGTGCCCTTTGTCCTGCAAGGCCAGTCGCTGCAATACCCCAAATCGGTGCTGCTCATCCACCACAATAAGCCCCACCTGACGCATCACTACGGACGCTTGAACCAAGGCCTGTGTGCCCACCACAATTAATGGGGTATCCTGCGCCAACTGCGCCAAAGTCTCCCGACGGGCCTGAGCGGATAGCGCACCTTTTAAGCACACCACCGAAACCCCAATGGGGGCTAACAATTGGCTTAATTTCACATAGTGCTGCGTGGCTAGCACATCGGTTGGCGCCATCAATACGCCCTTTTTTCCCGACTCAACCGCCATCAGCAACGCTGCCACGGCGACATCCGTTTTGCCACACCCCACATCCCCTTGCACCAATCGGTTCATGGGAAAATTCCGTTGGATATCCGCTTGAATAGCGGCGATCACTCGCTGCTGAGCACCCGTTAAGGTATAGGGCAACCGATTGCAATAATCCCGAAATAACCGCCCACTTGCCTGCAACGGCTCGCTAATTTGAGCGGCCTGCTTCTGCCGCTTTTGATACTGCGTCGCCACTTGAAACCACAACCACTCATCAAACGCCAAGCGGTCCCGGGCCTGGTGATAGTCCGTCAATTGTTTGGGGAAATGCATGGCCTTCACGGCTTCAGCCCAGCGCATGTAGGCCTGGACATGCCCCGGAGGCAAATACTCCGGTTCAGATATAACTGAAAAACTAGCAGTAATAATTTGCCGAAGCTTGCGCTGATTCATGCCTTTAACCAATGCGTACATCGGCGTAAGGCCCGTGGGGGTATGCCCGGTAACCAACTCATAATCAGACACATGAATCACCCGCATACCGTGGCGCTCATCCCACTGCAGTTTCCCCGATACATACACCCGTTGCCCGGAACGAAACAACCGCCGAACATGCGGTTGCCGAAACCACAACGCCCCCACGTGGCCGGTGGCATCGCTCACCTGTACTCGACTCACGGCATCCCCATGCTCAATGGCCGCCATAGTCCCCCACACCGACACCGTTGTATCCAAGGGCAGGTCAATCGCTACGGACCGGATACTGGGCAACTGCGCCCGATCTTCATGATATAGCGGAAAATAATGGATCAGGTCCCAAACCGTGTGAATACCCATTCGAGCCAATACACCCACCCACTGACGGCTGACACCGGGTAGGGACTGAACGGTCTGGGCCCAAAGCATGAATCAAAGGAACCCAAACCGTAGCATTACGGCTTACTCTTCAATAACCGTTTGCTGAATAATGGATTGAATGGCGATCAATGCATCCGCTGCATCTGGATCTGTTGCTTTTGCCGTGTCAATTTGTTGAGCTAAGGTTCGCTCTTCACTCGCTTTTAAATCTTTTTTGCTAATTGCCACCAACACATAATGTCGGAAAAATCGATCATGGCCATTGTCCATGGTTTTTTTGATTTTTTCCATATAGCGATCTTTTCGCAAAGCGCCCCGAATTGACGCGTTGGATACCAGCTGAATATAACTTTCTCGGTATTTGCTCAATGTATTCAGCCCATCACCCGTTTCTTTTTGTGAATACAAGGTCTGCGCCCGTGTATTTAAAAAGGAACTAATTTCAGACATCGCGCGCTGATACGCATACACATCGCTACGGGTTTTACCGTCTTCTTGCCCAACAAAGTAATAGTATTTTCGACTGGGCTGCGGTGGTTTTTTAACCCACTTTGGCACTTTTTTCTGACTGGTTTCCACCACGGTTTCCATGCCCACATACTCTTCGGGTGCCCCACATCCATGCAAGATCGTTAAGGCAATCATTGCCACACCCAACACACTACCATATCGTTTTATCATTCTATACCTCCTGTTGACGCTAATAACTCAAGCAAACGAATTTTCGGAAACACCACATCATCTGCAATTTTTTGAATTGCTTTTTTCCGATTTTTCGCTAATGCTTTAAATGGAATAGCCACCGGCGCCATAGACGCTTGGCCATTGTGACTGGCGGTCAGCACAAGGCTTCCGGCCATATAGTAATTGTTTTTTTGGTAAGAACCCATGGTCTTTTCGTCCTCAACATCAATCCGAACTTGAACCGAAATAGACCCCGAATTTTCAACCGAATACCCCAGAGCGCTGAAGGCGGATCGCAAGGGGCGATCGAGATACTTATCCCACGCCCTGTCATCCGACTCAACCACCAGTGTAATCGGGGTGTAGCGCAAGTCCCGCACGGTGTACGGAATTTGTAACGGGGCCGGCATATCGGCTTGCCACTGCTGCGCACGCCCCTGCAAGTGGACCCCGGCTGTTATATATTGATCACTGGCGGACAAGGGCAATCCATAGGGCTGAAACTCAACATAACCCGACGCATCCGTTGTATAATCGCCCAATACCGTAGTATCGCTGTACGCCACCCGAATAACAAAATTGGTCACCGGATTGTCTTTCCAGCGCATCCGCAACCGCACAGGGCTATCCGACTGTTTGCCCAATGCCGTTGACACATCTGCCGGCGTATCCAACTCAAGCGAAAATTCAGACACATAGGCTGTCTTTTTTCCCTGAATATCGGTTAACGTTAAGCCACTATGCTGGGGCAAAAACGGTTCGGGAGACACATAATTATACAAAGACACCAGTGTGTCATAATCCTTCGCTTTCGCCAATAATCCATCAAACTTATCCAAGGCTTTATCGTAGCGCTGTGCGCTTTCCAACAAGCCTTGATACAAGGATTCTGTATTTAAGTCTCGATTCAGCTGCTGCAACTGACTGTATAATCCAGACCGATACTGCGCCTTGTCTAAGACAACCAGTACATAATACCCCCCACGATCCTTGACTTGCTTAACAATTTGAGCGTTGGCCAACGTTTGGCGAATGGTACTGCGAATTTCCGATTGACGGGACCGCCGATACTGACTCACCGATCCCACATGGGTTTCGCTATCTGTCATCGTTGTTTTTTGGGATATTGTGGTTTCAATCTGGCCAGCCAAGGTTGCTTTGGCTTCATCAATGGCGCGCTTCAGCTGAGCCGCATTCCCAACCCCAAACCAATGGGTTTCTACTGGATACTCCGTTTGGGTTGGGTTTCGAAACCAATCCGGCTCGGCCGCAACCAACGGCACGCATAGTATACCCAACGCAATCAATAACCAGACTCGCATGGTTATGGGGTAATCCGAAGAATTAACAACTTACGATTTTGATTGGCCAATGCAATCTCACCCATGCGGGTTAAGTCCCGGAACTCCGAGCGAATTTTTCGCCAGACTTGACGAGACGTTGGGTAATCATTGGGATCTACCCACAATACATAATCCAAGGTCTGATCCGTTACAATTTGTTCTTTTGTTTTTAAGGATACGGCGCTCATGCTATCTATGACACTATCTTGGACCTGCTCAAGATTGTTGGGGCTAAATGCGCCGTCAATGGACACAATAACTTTGTACTGCAATCCCTTGTAAATATCTTTCTTCCAATACGTTGTAACACGGGCCAATACATTGTCTAAAGCAGACAACATCGCCTCTTCAATAGACACCATGTCATCCCCGGATCGAGCCTCACTGTACCCCGTTTCAGACCCCAACAATCGAGCCGTGGTGGTTTCAAACGCACGGACTCGAACAGCCATCCGCTTGGTGCCATACCCAGCATCACTTTCTGACAGTTCAAAATCGATATAAATATCACTACCCACAGACAGGGCCATTTGGTACGCCATATCGGTTGGAATATCTTTGAGAGATAACTGACCGTCCACGAGATCATTTAAGAATTGCTGTTGATCGGGCAAGACCACATCGTACTGACGCGCCGTTAATAAACTTTGAATAACCGCAGCGGCATGCCCCAAATTTGCATCTTGTTTGATCAGATCTAAGGGGTTTTTATTATCCGATACTGATGGCAGCACCATAATAAATGGGTTTCCAATCTGGTCTAAAAGGTCATCTTTTTCAATCAAAACACCCCGTTTTTCTAAATCTAGAATCAAGGCCTCTTTGTTCACTTTAACTTGCTGAACCACGCGAATCCCTGTTTCTCCGTCCGTTAGCACTTTGGTTTTTGGAACCCCATCTTCGTAACTAATAAAGCCTAGAATCGTATTTATATCAAAAAAACTATCTTCAATGGCCTTAAAGGCTAGTTTTTCAGAATCTTGGGTTAAAATGGGATCCGTGCCACTCAATAGCAAAAAATACACCGCCGCTTTTCGCGAATCATCCAGGGCTTTTTTGACCCCATTTTTCTTGATATCTTTGCGTTTTTTGCCCTTGCTGCGCTCATCCGATTTATAAATGCCCGTCACTTCAAGCAACACTTCTGAAGATGACGTCGAATCAATCAACGTCGCTTGTTTAGACACAGGGCCACTGGCATACACGCCAAACGAAAGGAGTAAAGCAATAAGAATTGTGTACGTTGTTTTTTTCATAATAACCTCAATTTTACAATTTTTTTAACTAAAAGTCAATCCGAAGCCCACACTGATACGTCATATACCCCCGGTTGTATTGGATCCCCAGTTGGCGGGCATCCGAATTTGAGAAGTGGTAAGGTATGCCATCAAGCGTGTAGGACAATTGACTCAAACGAAACATCCGATGTTGGGTCGCTGTGGCGGCAAACAACCAGCGGGGGCTCAGCATAAATTCATACCCAATTCCGTACTTCATGGATCGGATTTTAAGTTCATAGTTTCTTAACCGAACGGTATCAGACGCCTGGACACGCTCCGTTCCGGTGCCCACATCAACCCGAACGGCATGGCGTTGCCACCAAAATTTTTTAGACAATCGGGTGTGATATGTCTCGATCCGATTATCGCCTTGGGTCGACGCTCCAGAATTGGATTGCAAGTCGGCCCGAGAATAATCAACCCCCACAAACAACTGTGAAATCCCGATATGTCGCCCCACATTATAATCCAAACTCGCCTGCCAACCCAGGGCTGTATCAAATGGAAGCGTTGGGATTTGATCGTTGTCCAAATAACTCAAGATCCGCGACGATTGAATATCCCCAGCGTAATGAACGCCAGCACCCAGTTGGAAGCCCCGGCGCGGCGATTCAATCACATAGCTTCCGCGATCGCGCACCGAACCAATGTGCTGATACCCATGGGCCCAATCATCGCGGGATGATTGGGTAATCCGCAACAAACCCACCGTTTTTCGTTCAATCCCCCCCGCATCGCTTTCCATATCCTCTTGCAAGAAAAACAAGTCGTCTAAGTTGGCCCCACTGTCTTTAGTGAGGGACAGGGTATAGTCTCGGCCCGACACACTGGTTGTTTTTGAAACCAATGTAAACATTGGCATGGATTTTGTCGCCTTAATCGTTTTACTCAGCAATGCCCGCAAAATACCGGCATCCATGAGGGGCTCAATCGCCATGGATGAGGGCAGTGCCATAAAACTGGTCCGTTCAACCTCTTGAACTGGAACGAGGGTAACACTGCCCGTTGGACTCATTTGCACGTTGTACCACAGCATGCCCCCCGTGATGGTGCGCACGGTTACCGGGTTTTCTCCCTCAACCTTGACGGTATCTGCCGACCGAATATATGGAATATACACATACACCGAATTCATTAAAATCTGCATTTCTTCCATCGTATACGCATCGGACTTCCCCTTGGTTTGGGCAAAACCAACCCCCCGACGCTGCTGAATCGCACGCACCCGTCGCTTTTGGTATGCATTGCTCATGAGCATCGCTTCAACATCATCCAACACATGCGATTCAAGGGCGGTCACCAACAAGTCCGCATTGGCCGTACTGGTTGCATGAATCGCTTCATAAACCGGCTGAAACACCGACGAGTCAAATTGAACCGTATCGAATCGCTTCATGCGCTTGATTTTCTTAGCCAATGACCTTGAAAATTTCTCGCCCAAATACCGATCATTCTCTTCAACAGTTGAGAATACCCATGCGGATTCCGGGGACACAATTGTCTTTTTAATAAACACCCCATCGGTATCCAATGCCGAAACCCCCACCGCGAATACAATGCCCATGATTATGATTCGAATCATGATCGATACACCTCCATTTGATTCACCGTAATACTTGAATCTTGGATCGTGTGGCCCAACACTCGAACTGGCACAGACCCTGCGGTGCTTAGCAAGGGTTGAACCCGATCACTGGGCACTTCCACCACATACCCCCCAGATTCTGAAAAACAATCTGTAAATAGCGTATCTGGGTTCAACGCTACCGAACACCCAATCGTTCCATGACCCGTTGCGCCCCCCAGCATCTCAACGAGGGTCACAATTAATCCGCCCGTTGCAATATCATGACAACTCAACACGTGGCCAGCATGTATTGCAGCCAAACACCAATCATTTTGTTGTTTTTCACGCACTAAATCCACCTCTGGAACGGCCAAAAAGCCGGCATCGGATAACACATCCGCAATCACTGTGCCCCCAAATTGAGGAGCGGACTGGCCGACCCATAGCAGCGTTGACCCAACCACTTTAAATGCCATGGTCACCGATTGGCGAAAATCAGACACCGTTCCCAAGGCAAGCACCACCGGTGACGGACATACCGATGATCCTGTTTTGGACTCATTATACAAACTCACATTGCCTGAAATAACCGGCAACGGCTCAGCACCACCCAAAGCAGTGGCGGCATCCGCAATGCCTTGAATGCCTTCTTGAATATCAAAAAATACATCGGGTTTTTCTGGATTGCCATAGTTCAAACAATCGGTCAATGCCACGGGAGATCCCCCCACAGCCACCACATTGCGTACCGCTTCAGCCACCGCCGCTGCACCGGATTGATACGGGTTTAATAGCCCGTAATGATTGCTATCAATGCTCACGGCCACCGCACTCAGACACCCCGGAATGGGGGCCACAACCC